>JAAGKN010000686.1_pt1 | contig 85678 bp, 67 predicted proteins | sample 6206371 | NCBI WGS metagenome assembly JAAGKN01 (sample SAMN11533720, study PRJNA540317) | gut metagenome | isolation source: fecal pellets from male and female animal of same cohort | host: Peromyscus leucopus | place: USA:CA | collected 2017 | reverse complement strand
CGCCCTGTCTGCGCCGCGGCAGAGAATACTGCGAGCCTGAACTGCTCCTTGGTTATAGCCTGAGAGCATGAGAAAGTGAAGAGTATGCTGCCCTGAGGCATACGCTCCATAGCCCGGGCATTGAGCTTCTGGTAACCACGGAGAGCATTGCGTATGGCGCTGCGGTGTTTTGCAAAAGCGGGGGGATCGAGCACCACAAGATCATAGTCGCCGGGGGTTATGCCGCTCAGGAACTTGAAGGCATCCTCAGCCACGGCATCATGACGCGAGTCACCCGGGAAATTGAGCTTGACGTTAGCCTCGGTGAGGCTGACAGCCTTAGCCGAACTGTCGACGGATGTGACGCGCTCGGCACCACCGCGCATGGCATAGACAGAGAATCCGCCGGTGTAGCAGAACATGTTGAGCACCCTGCGTCCGGCGCAGTACCGCTCAAGGAGCGACCGGTTGTCGCGCTGGTCGACAAAGAAACCGGTTTTCTGACCACGCAGCCAGTCGACGTGGAATTTCAGTCCGTTCTCCATTGCCACATCGCCGGAATACGAGCCTATGATGTAATCGTTCTGCGGATCGAGCTCAGCCTTATAAGGGAGCGTGGTCTCGGACTTATAGTACACATTGGATATACCGGCTCCGTGGAGATCGACGAGCGCGCGTGCTATCTCATTGCGGGCGAAATGCATGCCCGGCGAATGAGCCTGCATGACGGCTGTCGGACCATAGACATCGACGATAAGTCCGGGAAGGAAATCGCCCTCGCCATGCACGAGACGGAACGCATCAGTCCCCTCACGGACCACACCTATGGCACGGCGCATCTGCCATGCATGCTCAAGGCGACGGCTGTAGAAACCTTCGCCGATGCCCTCCTGTCCGGCGGTAAGCATACGGACAGCGATGCTACCGATCTGGTAGTGACCGATACCGAGCGGATTGCCATCAGCATCGACGACACGCACCGTATCGCCCTCCTCCACTCCGGAATCTATGCTGTCGATAGCGCCCGAGAATACCCAGGGGTGAAAGCGACGGAGCGATTCATCCTTGCCCCGGCGCAAACGTATAGTCTTATATTCCATCATTCATCAAATTTTAATAGGTCAACGGAAAGCACGGAGGAGATCATTGCCGTTGGCATACAGAAGGAGCACAATCAGGAAAAGCATTCCTGCATACTGCGCATACTCCATGAACTTCTCGTTAGGCTTACGCCGCGCCGCTATCTCATAGATCAGGAAGAGCACATGACCGCCGTCGAGAGCCGGAATCGGTATGATGTTCATGAACGCGAGGGCAACAGAGAGGAACGCGGTAATCTGCCAGAAGCTGTACCAGTCCCACCTGTCGGGGAAAAGGTTGCCTATAGCCCCGAAACCGCCCACGCTCTTGGCGCCTTCGGATGTGAACACATATTTCATTGAACCGACATAGTTGGAGAGCGTAGTAGTGCCAAGCTCCCACCCTTTCGGGAATGAGCCGAGTATGCCATAACGCACAGCTACCGTCGGATACACGTCGGCAGGATTCTTCACCTGAAATCCGAGCTTGCCGCCATCAGTCGGAGTGGCGCGCAGGGTGAGTTCCTCTCCCCCGCGGAGTATGTGTATGTCGGTCTCACGTCCGGCATACTGCGCGAGCGCCGGTATCAGTTCAGTAAATGCCGGGGTAGGTAGTGTGTCGACGCCGACAATCCGGTCCCCCTCAAGCATCCCCGCCTTGGCGGCAGGCTCGCCCGGAACAAGCCGGTCGACGAAGACAGGCACGCGGTAAGCCATGAACACCGGGGTATCATTGAGACGCAGTATGAAATTTTCAGGTATGCGGATCTCGACAGTGTCGCGGTGATTGCGGAGCACGGTCACGACCTCAGCCTCAAGCATGCGAAGCTTGAAATCAGGCTCTGATGCGTCAAGCGGGCGTCCGTCGGCAGCCAGCGGTATGTCGCCGTTGCGGAATCCCACCTCCTGGGCAACGGGGACAAAGTCCATACCCTCGTACGCCTCCTGCAGAGGAATGTAGCGGTCGCCCCAGTGGAAGGCTATACCGGCATAGATGATAATCGCTAGGATGAAATTGAACATTACGCCGCCAAGCATCACGAGCAGACGCTGCCATGCAGGCTTTGTGCGGAACTCCCACGGCTGCTCCGGCTGTGCGAGCTGCTCCTTGTCCATAGACTCGTCGATCATTCCGGCGATCTTTACGTATCCGCCGAGCGGGAGCCATCCGATGCCATATTCAGTGTCGCGCCATGTGGCTTTCTCCAGTCCGTCGGCTCCTATGCGCGGAGCCTTTTTCTTCGGTTTCCACTTGAAAAGCGAAAACCAGGGGTTGAAAAACAGATAGAACTTCTCGACCTTTATGCCGAAAGCACGCGCGAAGATGTAATGCCCGAACTCATGGATAACCACCAGAAAGGATAGAGCCACTATGAGTTGGGCGGCTTTTATAAGAAATGATTCCATTTTATGTCAAAAAGGGTGTTTAGTGGGTGTCAGGAGAGGGCGGCTGACATCTCTGCCGCGATTCCGGATGCGATACGCCGCGCCTCAGCATTTGTCGCCACATAATCGTCATAACCCGGAGCCGCCACAAATGGCGTAGCCGCGAGTGTCGCCTCGATCACATTATATATATCGAGGAAGCGGAGCTGACCGGCAAGGAAGCGTGCTACAGCCACCTCATTTGCGGCATTGATCGTGCATGCGGTGGTGCCACCTTCGGCAAGGGCGCGATAGGCAAACGACAGGCATGGGAACCGGTGTGTGTCGGGACGCTCGAACGTTAGCGTGGCATAGTCGGCTACCGACAGTCGTCGTTCGGGCGCATCGGCACGCGTGGCGTCGCCAAGAGCGTAGCGGATGGGGAGATGCATGTCGGGCAATCCAAGCTGAGCCTTTACGGCACCGTCGCAGAACTGCACCATGGAGTGCACTATCGATTGCGGGTGCACCACAGCCTCTATACGGTCGGCGGGGATGTCGAAGAGCCAGCGGGCCTCTATGATCTCAAACGCCTTGTTGAGCATCGTGGCGGAGTCGATGGTGATCTTGTTGCCCATGTTCCAGTTGGGATGACGCAGGGCGTCGGCAACGGTAACGCGCTGCAACTGCCCTGCATCGAGCGTGCGGAACGGGCCACCGGAGGCGGTTATGATAAGACGGTCGACCGTAGCGGGATCCTCACCGACGAGGCATTGGTAGATCGCCGAATGCTCGGAGTCGACAGGGTAGATGCTTGACTCGGATGTGCTGAGCAGCCGTTTTATAAGTTCACCCGCAACGACCAGTGTCTCTTTGTTGGCGAGCGCTATATCTTTTCCGGAGCGAATGGCGCGTATGGTGGGTTCGAGTCCGCTGTAGCCTACAGTGGCGGTCACGACAGTGGAGAAATCGTCGCGCTCCATGGCGTCGGCGAGCGCCGGCGCACCTGCGGCAGTCTGTATGCCGAGTGGACGCAACGCCTCGCGCAGGCGCGTGTACTTCGATTCGTCAGCTATTACGGCAAGCGCCGGACGGTATTGCACCGCCTGTTCAATCAGCCGGTCGACATTGCTTCCCGCCGCGAGCACACTTACGCGAAGACGCTGCGGATTCTCCGCAACGATATCGAGCGTCTGTGTCCCGATCGAGCCGGTACTGCCAATTATGGCAATGTTCTTAGTAGATGGTGTCACGTATGTCAGTCGCTGTATTTTTTCACAATTTTCAGATTGCAAAAGTACATAAAAAACTTTTTTCTGCCGCATTTCCAACTAAAAAACACACACTTCGCAATAAAATGTGCAATGGAGTCGAAAAAAATACTTACCTTTGCCGAACAAAAAAACTTAAGGGCATGTTATAAATTCAAAACGCCGGAAATCACACCGCCTACCTTTGGCACAGGATTTGCAGCGTTTGCCTAACAAAAGAGAATATAAAAATCACAAATGTTTCATTAAAATTTACGAGAGAAATGAAAAAGAACCTTCTTTTAGCGATTGCAGGATGCGGCGCGATGCTGCTCTCTGCCAACACAGCCAAGGCTCAAGAGACGGTTGTTGTCGAGGAGTCCGTTATCACCGAAGCACCCGTAGAGTGCAAGACTCAATACAGCACCTCCTGGAAGGACAACTGGTTTATCCAGCTCGGTGCCGGCGTACAGATCCCTTACGTTGACCACTACCTCAACAAGGGCGACGGCAAGCGTCACATCAGCCCCGTCTACAACGTAGGTGTAGGTCACTGGTTCAGCCCCTACCTCGGCTTCCGCCTCACCGGTTACTACGGCAAGTTCCGCTATGACTGGGCTACCGTAAACAAAGCCAACATGGCTAACGTGAACGCCGACCTTATGTGGGATATGTTCAACTCAATCGGCGGTGTTAAGGCTGACCGCGTATTCAGCATCATCCCCTTCGTTGGTGTAGGTGGAACTTACACTTGGGACTTCAACCCCGCATACGCTGTAATTCCTGACGGCGAGGGTCACCGCAAAACCAAAGAGTTCACACTCCCCGTTTCTGCAGGTCTTCAGCTCCGCTTCCGTCTCTGCAAGTATGTTGACTTCTTCGCTGAAGGCCGTGCTAACTTCTACGGCGACAACTTCAACAACGTAGTATCCGGCGATCCCATCGAGGCTAACCTGAGCGTTTACGGTGGTTTCAACATCAACTTCGGCGGCCGCAAGTTCACAGGCTACAACCCCTGCGAATACCTCGGATACATCAACTCACTCAACAAGCAGGTTAACGACCTCCGCGGCACTCTCGCCACCACAGCTGCCGCTCTCGCTGCTGCCGAAGCTCAGCTCCCCTGCCCCGAAGTTGTTGAAGCAGAACAGGTAATCGTACAGGCTCCGATGCTCGCATCAGTACGCTTCCGCATCGACTCTGCCCGCATCACCGACGAGGAAATGGTTAACGTCTACAACGTAGCTGAATTCCTCAAGGCTAATCCTCAGGCAACTGTAACCGTACAGGGCTACGCCGACAAGGATACCGGCACAGCAGCTTACAACATGGAGCTCTCACAGCGCCGCAGCCAGGCAGTCGTTGACGTCCTCGTTAACAAGTACGGTATCGACGCATCACGCCTCACCATCAAGGCTAACGGCAGCGATGTTCAGCCCTACGACATCAACAACTGGAACCGTATCGTAATCTTCACCCAGCCGTAAGACAAACCAAGCCACTAACACTGGCACAATTATCCTCAAGGGTATATAATCAAGAAGAGCCCCCGGCGTGCGCCGGGAGCTCTTCTGCTTTTTATGCCGATCACATTCCTGCGCCGGTCAACGCCAGAAGTCAACCTGAACAATACTGAGAGACCGGCACAACGGAATTGAATCTCTTTAACGTGCTGATTTTTGCAGATTAGTTTTTTTCTGCGTAACTTTGGCGTAATTTAGAAACTTATAAAACATCAATAATCATGGAAAACAATCAGGAACTCATAGACCAGGTTGTGGCAAAAGCACAGACATGGCTTGGCGAGGGTTATGACGACGCAACCCGTGCAGAAGTGAAACGCATGCTCGAAGCGGCTGACAAGACAGAGCTGATCGAGGCGTTCTACAAGGATCTGGAATTCGGCACCGGCGGTCTGCGTGGAATCATGGGCGTAGGCTCGAACCGCATGAACATCTACACCGTCGGCGCAGCCACCCAGGGCCTTGCCAACTATCTGAAGGAAGCTTTCGCCGATCTGCCCAGATCTCGGTGGCTGTAGGCCACGACGTGCGCAACAACTGCCGCAATTTGCCGAGATCGTAGCCGACATCTTCTCGGCCAACGGCATCAAGGTATATCTCTTCGACAGCTTCCGCCCCACCCCGGAGCTCTCGTTTGCCATCCGTCATCTCGGCTGCCAGAGCGGCGTGAACATCACCGCCTCGCACAACCCCAAGGAATACAACGGCTACAAGGCTTACTGGGAGGACGGCGCACAGATCATCGCCCCCCACGACGCAAATATCATCGACCACGTAAACCGCATAAAAGGTGTTGGCGAAATCCGCTTCAAGGGTGACAAGAGCAACATCCAGATCATAGGCAAGGAGGTTGACGATGCATTTCTGACCGCCATCAAGGGTCTTTCGATGAGTCCTGACGTGATTGCACGCCACCACGACATGAAGATCGTCTACACACCGATCCACGGCACCGGCGTGAAGCTGATCCCTGAATCGCTGCCAACTACGGATTCACCAACATCATACATGTTCCTGAGCAGGATGTCACCGACGGCAACTTCCCCACTGTAGCATCGCCCAACCCCGAGGTGCCCTCGGCTATGGCTATGGCCATCGCCAAGGCCAAGGAGGTCGGCGCCGACATCGTCATGGCATCAGACCCCGACGCCGACCGCATCGGCTGCTGTGATCCGCGACAACAAGGGCGAGTACGTGCTGCTCAACGGCAACCAGATCGTGATGATCCTCCTCAACTACATCATGACCCGCAACGCCGAGCTCGGACGTCTGACCGGCAAGGAATATATCGTCAAGACCATCGTCACCACCGAGACCATCAAGTCGATCGCCGAAAAGAACAATATCCGCATGTATGACTGCTACACCGGCTTCAAATGGATTGCAGCCGTGATCCGCGACAACGAGAACACCGCCCGCTACCTCGGTGGCGGTGAGGAGAGCTACGGATTCCTCGCCGAAGACTTCGCCCGCGACAAAGACGCCGTATCGGCAGTCAGCCTTATGGCCGAGGCAGCGGCTTGGGCAAAAGACCGCGGCATGAACTTCCTGCAGATGCTACAGGACATCTACATCAAGTACGGATTCTCACGCGAAGCCGGCATCTCACTCGTCCGCCAGGGCAAGAAAGGCGCCGAGGAGATCCAGGCTATCATGAAGGAGTTCCGCGCCAACCCGCCCCGTACTATCGGTGGCAGCCCCGTGATCACCATCAAGGACTACGATACGCTCACAGCAACCGACGCTGTTTCCGGCAATACCGTAAAGATCGACATGCCCGTGACCTCAAACGTGATACAATACTTCACGGAAGACGGCACGAAGATCTCTGTGCGTCCCTCGGGTACAGAACCCAAGATCAAATTCTATGTTGAGGTCCGCGGCAAGATGGAGTCAGCATCCGACTATGCACGCGCCAACAATGAAGCCGACGCCAAGATCGAGCAGATCAAGAAAGATCTCGGCATAGACTAAGCATAAACGCCAAACATTCCCGCCCCGGATTTCATAACGATCCGGGGCGAAATGTTAAATATTTACCTGTTACACGATTGTAACACAAAAGTAACTTCAGCGTCATAACACCTCGCTAAATTTGCAACAGAAACAAACACCAAGCACTCGCTTAGGTAATAAGATATAGGAATCTATACCTCCAATCGAAAAAGCATTATTGCAAACTTAGTAATTATAGAGAGTTTAATATCACATTTATATCGCGCGGAATGTCGACCGACATCACCGCGCGATTCTTTCATCTGCACCTACGGTAGTATTGGGGCTTGCGAGGCGGAGGTATAGTTGTAAGCCTGCCTCCGTTCGTTCAACCGGCACACATAAAAGGAGAGTACGGGACGGAGACATATTTCAGCCCTTAGGATGAAATTGTCTCCATGATTTTGTGGTGAAAGAAGATAGTTTGATACGCGCTATGATTATGTCAACAGGATGAACGGAGGTAGGCTGCGCTGCGCTCGCGCCATACCTCCGCCCCCACAACCGCCTCTACAACCGCCTCAACTACCGCCTCAACTACCGCCTCAACTACCGCCACAGTATGCAACCACGCAGATTGACTGAGATCTACTGAGCTAAAAAATGCAACCGATATGCAATTTGTGAGAGGTTTTGCACATTTTATCATTCTGTTTGCAATCGGATGGGAATTTATTGTTACCTTTGCCAATTAAAAGTGCGCACCGTTAATGAAAGTCAAGATCCATAGAGAAGGCACAAATATTCTCATCATCCTGATCCTAATGCTCGGGGTGGTCAATGCCGCGGCATGGTTATTTATCCGCCCTGCGGCAGTGCCTATTGTATTCTCTTCGCTTTCAGGCGTGTTCTTCCTGTTGGTCCTCAACTTTTTCCGTTCGCCCCGACGTCATTTCCCGGGTAATCCTGATGGAGTAGTAGTGTCGTCAGTCGACGGTAAGGTTGTAGCGCTTGAGGAGGTTTTCGAGGATGAATGCCTTCACAGCCGCGCCATCCAGCTTTCTGTATTCATGACCGTGTTTGATGTACACGCCAACTGGTGTCCGGTCAACGGTCGTGTGCTGACAGTCCGACATCACGCAGGACGTTTCCTATCGGCATATCTTCCGAAATCCAGCACCGAGAATGAGCGTAGCACCATACTCATCCGCACAGATAACGGACAGGAGATCGTAGTCCGCCAGATCGCGGGAGCGGTGGCACGCAGAATCGTCACCTACGCCGAACCAGGTGATGAAGTATCGGTCGACGAACATCTCGGCTTTATCAAATTCGGTTCGCGAGTTGATATATTCCTTCCTCTCGATACCGAAATCCTCGTGAAAATAGGGCAGAAAACCACAGGCGGCATAACCGAACTTGCACGCCTTGCGCCCAAAAAGTAACAGCGATTAATCATCATGATCCGACGCCTCAGAGCAAATATCCCAAACACGATAACGTGTCTCAACATAACATGCGGAGCAGCCGCATGCGTGTTCAGCTTCTACTATTCGGAGCAGATCGGTGCGTTCTGCGGTTACCAATGGGCATTCATACTCATCGCAGCGGCAGCCGTTTTCGATTTCTGCGACGGTGCAATGGCACGCCTGCTGCATGTCTACTCCCTGATAGGTAAGGAGCTTGACTCACTCTCTGATCTCGTGAGCTTCGGTCTCGCACCGGCGCTTCTGATGTTCAACACGATAACCGCGTGCAACGGCGGCGCATTGACACCCTGGGCTTTCGTCGCGTTGCTGATCGCCGTTATCGGAGCGATCCGTCTGGCGAAATTCAATGTCGACGACCGCCAGACGACATCGTTCATCGGTCTTCCGATACCTGCAAACGCAATATTCTGGATCGGCACCATAGCCTGGATCCATGCACATACATATCCGGGCAACATAGCTATGGCGGTCATCATAGTGGCGGTGTCGCTGCTTATGGTGAGCAATCTGCCTATGTTCTCCCTGAAGTTCGCCAACTTCGACTGGAGAGAGAACTTCCGCCGCTACCTACTGATAGCCGCTGCGGCACTGTTCCTTATCACAGATGGCATCCCCGGTCTTGCCTGGACTATACTGCTCTACATCCTTATATCCGCCGTGTGCCGGCGCACAGCCTGAGCGCGTGCCGGTGGACAGCGGTCAGTAACACGAACGCATAACACACATTTCACCGACAAATGTCACTTTTTGGTCTACTATTCCTATTCCTGATAATATACTTCATCGTAGTGCCGCTCATAAAGCTCGGCACACGTATATATGCCGCCCGACGTCAGTTCCGCCAAGCAACAAGCGCTTTCCGGGCAGCCGCCGAACAGCAGCAACCACGCCAACGCCGTGGAGGATGGTCGGCACCGGCAGGACAACGGCAGAAAGTCTACAGCCGCGATGCGGGAGAATACGTGAAGTTTGAGGAGATGCCACCGTCACCAAACCAGACGGAGCGCAGCACGGAGACGTTCACCGAAACCCAGATCACTGATGTGGAATGGGAAGATATCGACGTTAAGTGATCCTCCACCATAAACCCTGTATAATCATTAACACAACCCTATAAACCCTTTTGACGACCATGAATATCTGCAAGACACTACTGCTTGCCCTCGCGATAGGCAGCGTCAGCACCGCCGCAGCGCAGGAGACATTCGACCTTGCCTCGCAGCGTAAGGAAGTGCAGCGCTTCAAACGCGTACCCGGTGAGAAACTTGACCACAAAGGCATCATAATCAATCCCACTCCCCAGAGCATGCAGCTCGCTGCTGAGGGTGAGCTTTCGATTGCCAACGGATTCAAATACTCCGGCACATACACGCCCGACCTGCAGCACCTCGGCATCCCCACCTCAAGCAAAGGTGCACAGCTGACCATAAAGGTTGGCGAGAAAGACGCCACAAAAGCAGGCGTAGAGAGCAAAAAAGGCGCATACCGCCTCACTGTGGGCAAGAAAGGCGTCAACATAGTGGCATTTGACGATGCCGGAGCATTTTACGCCCTGCAGACATTGCGCGAGATTGTAAACAGCCCGGCATCAAAGAAAGGAGCAATCCCCTGCCTGACAATTAACGACTATCCCGATCTCCCCTACCGCGGCGTAGTCGAAGGATTCTACGGCACTCCGTGGAGCCATCAGGTGCGCCTCTCGCTCATAGAATTCTACGGACGCAACAAGATGAACGACTACATCTACGGTCCGAAAGACGACCCCTATCACAGCTCACCCTACTGGCGCCAGCCTTATCCGGCTGACGAGGCAGCCCAGATCCACGAGCTCGTGGAGGCATGCAAGCGCAACCGCGTGAACTTCGTATGGGCGATCCACCCCGGAAAAGACATACGGTGGGACAAGGCTGATTACGACAGCCTCGTGGCTAAGTTTGACATGATGTATGACCTCGGCGTACGTTCGTTCGCCATATTCTTCGACGACATCGAGGGCAAAGGCACCGACTCCAACATGCAGGCGCAGCTGCTCAACGACCTCACCCGCGATTTCGTGAAGAAAAAAGGTGACGTGACCAACCTTCTGATCTGTCCGACCGACTATTCGCAGTCGTGGGCTAATCCCGGACCTAAAGGTCAGCTTGCCGTATACGGCGAGAAACTCAACCCCAACGTGGAGGTCTTCTGGACCGGCGCGGCTGTGTGCAGCGACCTCACACCCGAGACACTTGAATTCATAAACTCACGCATCAAGCGTCCGGCACTTTTCTGGTGGAACTTCCCAGTGAGCGACTATTGCCGCAACTACATCCTCCAGGGACCTACCTACGGTCTTGACACTACCCTGACCTCAGCCGAGGTCGCGGGCATCGAGAGCAACCCCATGGAGCATGGCGAGGCATCGAAAGTGGCTCTCTATGGCGTAGCCGACTATGCATGGAATACCTCTGCCTACAACCCGATCGACAACTGGGAACGTTCATTCGAGGTTATAGCTCCCGAAGCAGCCGATGCCTACCGCTCGTTCGCAATCAACTCAGCTGATACAGAGACCGGCTACCGCCGCGACGAATCGTGGGAGACCGTGACTTTCCCTTACAATGACTATACCCCCGAACAGTTTGAAGCCCTCGCACGCCAGTTTGCTGACATGCAGACTGTTCCGGAACGCATGGAGAAAATCTCCAACAAGCAGCTGCTCAGCGAACTGCGCCCCTGGCTCGTGGAGTTCGGCAAACTCGGTGCACGCGGAGCCTCGACCCTCAATCTTATAAAGACATTTGAGAAAGGCGACGATGCCGCATTCTGGACAGCCTACGTGGCTAACATCATGACACCCGAGGAGCGCGAGGCTTACAACGCCCACAAGTCGGGCACCATGAAGCTGCAGCCGTTCTACGAGAACGCCATGGACGACATGCTCAGCGCGTTCTACAAACGCTTGACAGGAACAGCGTCATCTACCTACCGCCCTGTCGGTTCATACCGCAATATCGGCACCACCATCTCGAAGCTCATGCTCGACAACGATACCACAACCTACTACACCTCGGCATACGCACAGCGTACGGGCGACTGGATCGGTCTTGATCTCGGAGCAATCCGCCCGGTAGATGAGATCGTAGTCCTGCAGGGACGAAACAACAAGGATGATGTCGACTACTTTGACGCAGTTGTGCTTGAGGCTTCAGCCGACGGGAAGACCTGGACAGCGCTGACCGACTCACTCGCACAGACTTACGACATCAAATGGCAGGACTCGCCCGTTGATGCCCGCTACGTGCGCATCCGCAAACTCGAATCAAAGAAACGCAACTGGGCGTCAATCCGTGAGTTCCGCGTCAATCCCCCGTCGCACGAGCGTCTGAAACTCAACATTTCCGCTCCCGACATGATCGGCTCGCTGCTCGCCTTTGACAATGATCCCGCCACAGCATTCGCCACAGCAGGAACACTATCTTTCGACCGCCCCACGGAGGCTAACAGCGCGACGTTGCTGCTCGGCAACCGCGCCGCCGGACTCAAACTAAGCCAACTCGACGCCAAAGGCAACGTGATTGAATCGCGCCCACTCGATGCTGACCTTGTGCGCATCACGTTCAATCCTGCCGCAACCCGTATCGCAATCGACGGCAACGCCACCATCTATGAGATAATCCCCGACTGATAATATAGTATTATACGTTATAAAACATAATATTGGCGGTGTGTCAAAGTTGACACACCGTCTTCTTTTTAACATCACATAACATAATATTTATAATACAGCCAGTATCTTTGCAATATCATAACAATAAACTGCAAAAAACATGAACATCTCCTCACACCGCCTATCAATCAAATTTGTCATAATAGTATTTGCTACTTTCTTCGCATGTAGTGGCAATGAGGATAACATACAGCCGTTTATCTGCGGAACGACATCTCAGACCTTAGATATTACAGGTACTATCGTATCTACATCTGACGGTTACTACATCATGCCAGCAGATCCTATAAAAAACATAGATAGCGAAGATTTAATCCTTCTGGAAGCTATCAAAGGAAAAAGCACGTCAGACAACGACACTCAGGAAATCATTGATCTATCTGAACTAAGTGATTGTCGCGTATCAATAAAGGGACTTATCAATCCCACCACGCCATATAAATTCACGAAACTGACAATTGGATCCGAACCAGCACTAACCGCCATATATAGGGTCAAACAAGCGCAGGTGAAAAAATTATGATCTGATCAACCAATACCGTCGATGTCTCTGCTACAGTAGCGGGCGTAGAGCAGCGTGAAACGCGAGTTTCGCGGTTTGGTGTTTTTTGTGTACTTTTGCGGTATGAAATATGTAGGAGCTCACGTATCGGCGCAGAATGGTGTAAGCCAAGCACCGACAAACGCACATAATATTGGTGCAAAGGCATTTGCACTGTTCACCCGCAATCCGTCACGCTGGAAGTCGAAGGAGATTTCCGACAAGGAGGCAGAGTTGTTCCGATCGGAATGTGCCCGACTTGACTACACCTCCTCGCAGATACTGCCACATGACAGTTATCTGATAAACCTCGGCGCGCCGGATCCTGAAAAACTCGAGAAAAGCCGCGAGGCATTCCTTGACGAGATGCACCGTTGCGAACAGCTCGGACTTACGATGCTCAACTTCCACCCCGGCAGTCATCTGAACGAGATGGAGACCGAAGCGTGCCTTGATCTCATCGCTGAATCCATAAACATGGCTCTTGACGCTACTGAAGGTGTCAAGGCTGTGATCGAAAACACCGCCGGTCAGGGCAGCAATCTCGGCTTCACGTTCGCCCAGATAGCGCGTATAATCGACGGAGTGAAGGACAAGAGCCGTGTGGGGGTATGCATTGACACATGCCACACGTTCGCAGCCGGTTATGACATAGCCACAGCAGAGGGTTACGATGCCACCTGGGAGGAATTCGACCGTGTGATAGGTTTCAAGTACCTGTCTGGCATGCACCTGAATGATTCGAAGAAAGGGCTTGGCTCGCACGTTGACCGCCATGCACCGATCGGCGAAGGCATGATAGGGCGTGATTTCTTCAAACGTCTGATGAACGATCCCCGATTTGACGGAATACCGATGATCCTCGAGACGCCCGACGAATCGCTATGGCAGGAAGAGATAGCCTGGCTATACTCCCTCTGCGATTGAAAAGAACCCTGTAATTCTCACTTCCACAGCTATGCAGCAAGAAGATATGCTCCATGACCCGTGGGATCGATGCCATCTGTGGCATCCCTACACCTCTACAGTAAATCCTCTCCCGACATATAAGGTAGCGTCAGCCCATGGCGTGCGGATCCGTCTTGCCGACGGTACGGAACTGATCGACGGCATGTCGTCATGGTGGGCGGTGTGCCACGGATACAATCATCCGCGGCTGAATGCCGCAATAGAGCGTCAGCTCAAGGATATGTCGCACGTGATGTTCGGCGGTCTCACCCATGAGCCGGCGATACAGCTCGGCAGGAAGTTGCTCGAATGGGCACCCCCGTCAATGGACTGCATCTTTTATGCCGACTCAGGCTCGGTTGCCGTTGAGGTGGCTATGAAGATGGCTATACAGGCGGCTGTGTCAATGTCGGGCTCGCACCGCCGTACGAACTTCGTGACCATCCGCTCGGGCTACCATGGCGACACCTGGAATGCGATGAGCGTATGCGATCCCGTGACCGGAATGCATGGAGCGTTCGGGTCTGCTCTGCCGATCCGCCACTTTGTAGAGTCACCGCGCGTTGTCTACGGTGCGGAGTGGGATCCCTCAGCGGTCGCTGAACTTGAGGAGACCATCGCCGCCAACGCTGATGAGATCGCCGCACTGATACTCGAACCGATTGTGCAGGGTGCCGGAGGAATGCGCTTCTATCATCCGCAATATCTCGTGGAAGCCCGTCGCATCTGCGACAAGTATGGTGTGCTGCTTATATTCGATGAGATCGCCACCGGATTCTGGCGCACCGGGCGCCGGTTTGCCTGGGAACACGCAGGGGTCGAACCTGATATAATGTGCATAGGCAAAGGTCTGACCGGCGGGTATATGACTATGGCTGCCGTACTTGCATCCCGACGCGTAGCCGATGCCGTAGCGGCAGGCGAAGCGGGCGTGATGATGCACGGACCGACATTCATGGCTAATCCGCTTGCCTGCGCCGTAGCGCTTGAATCGCTCACACTGCTCGAGGAGCAGGACATGGCTGCGGTCACGGCTAATATCGAATCCCAGCTGAAACGTCTGCTCACTCCGGCGGCAACGCTGCCGGGAGTCGCCGATGTGCGCGTGCTTGGCACCATAGGAGTGATCGAGATGAAGCAGCCTGTCGACGTGGGCGCTTTCCAGCGCGAATGCGTGGCGCGGGGCATCTGGGTGCGCCCCTTCGGGAAAAACGTCTACGTCATGCCACCCTACGTCATTACCGATGAGGATCTGGAGACACTCGTAAACGCCACTATCGATATCGTCAGCCATCTGCCGCAATGAACCGCATACGCCAGACTCTGGAACAACTGCGCGATGAGGGAAACTTCCGCCGCATCCCTGCCGACTCGACCGGCTCGGCAATGCTTGATTTCACCTCCAATGACTATCTGGGCATAGCATCGCGCGAAGATCTTCAAAAGGAATTTTTCGCGACAAACGATACCGCACATTTACCGCTTACATCGTCGGCATCACGCCTGCTTGCCGCCGGACAAAACCGGTATGAGAGTCTTGAAAATCTTTTAGGTAACCTATACGGGAAGAAAGCACTGCTGTTCAACAGCGGCTATCATGCCAACACCGGACTGATACCGGCATTAGCCGACCGCGACACACTCGTGCTTGCCGACCGTCTGGTGCATGCCTCCATCATAGACGGCTACGTGCTTGCCCGCACAGAGATGATGCGGTTCAGGCACAATGATATGCAGCATCTCGCACACCTGCTCGAGCGCCATGCAAATGGCTACAAACGTGTGCTGATTGTGGTGGAATCTGTCTACAGCATGGATGGCGACAGCCCTGACATGCGGCAGCTCGCAGAATTGAAACGGCTGTATCCGAACGCGATGCTGTATGTCGACGAAGCGCACGCATTCGGAGCTGTCGGAAGCCAGGGATTAGGATTATCTGCCGCAGAGGGGATAGTTGAGGATGTCGACATATTGGTAGGCACGCTCGGCAAGGCTGCCGCATCCGTCGGCGCATTCGCAGTAATGAGCGGTGAGATGCGCGAATATATGGTGAACCGTGCACGTCCGCTAATATTCTCAACCGCCCTGCCACCGCTCAACTGCGCATGGAGCGAATTCATAATCCGCCGCATGACGCGTATGGATGCTGAGCGCGAGAAACTTGCAAAACTTTCCGAAAGACTGCGTACAGCACTCTCCAGGTTACCGGGAGCGCAGGACACGGCGGCGTCCTACATCCGCCCGTACATCGTCGGATCGGCTGAACGCGCGGTGGAACTATCGCAAAAACTTGCCGAAGCAGGGATAAAGGTACTGCCGATACGCACCCCGACAGTGGCGCGTGGCACCGAGCGCCTGCGCATAAGCCTGAGTGCGGCGATGAGCCATGAGGATATCGACCGGCTCTCCGACGCATTACATAACGCCATTTAAGTCATGAAATACCGTCTGCTCACTTCCGGCAACGAACACCGTCTACTTCTCATCTTTGCCGGATGGGGCATGGACGACGCGCCACTGCGCGGGCTCACACCTCCCGCAGGGTATGACCTTGCCGTAGCGTGGGATTACCGCGACCTGGATCTCCCGGACTTCACGAACGGCTATGATGAGATCTGCGTGATCGCCTGGTCGTTCGGAGTCGCGGCGGCACATCACTGGATGACAGCCAACAGACACCTTCCGGTGACGCGGCGCACGGCAATCGGCGGTACTCTCCATCCTGTTGACGACATACTGGGTATCCCAACAATCATTTTCCGTGGAACACTTGACTCGCTCAGCGCTGACAACCTTACCAGATTCTACCGTCGCATGGCGGGATCGGGTGAGGCTTACCGCGAGTTCGCGAAAACCTTGCCGGAACGTTGCATTGAAGAGCTTGCCGACGAGCTGCGTGCCATCTCCGCGCTTCCACCCGTGCATGAGAATGCCGCCATGGAATGGGATGAGGTGTATATCCTCACTGACGACCGCATAATCCCGCCGCAGAACCAACGCAACGCATGGAACGGGAATCCTGCCGTCATAGAACTGCAGTCGGCACACTTGCCGGATTTCAGCGCCATCATCCCGCGTGCGGCTATGTGCAAGGCTACGGTAAAGCAACGTTTTGCTGCCGGAAGCGCCACTTACGATGAGTCGGCTGGGGTGCAGAACCGCATCACAGCACTGATGACAGAAATGTGGCTAAAGCACGGCAAACCGGGGGCTGACGGCAATATAGTCGAAATAGGCACCGGCACCGGGCAGCTCACACGCCGATATGCCCCGCTATGCAGTACGTGTCTCAGCATGACATCGGTCGACCTTACCGAACCCTCACCGGCACTTCCGGGACGGAAAATAGCATGCGACGGAGAACTGTTCGTGCGGTCGCTGCCGGATGCTTCGGTCGACATCATATTCACCGCCTCCACCATACAATGGTTCAACTCACCGCGTGAGTTCCTGCGGCAATGCGCGCGCATCCTCCCTGCAGGAGGCACCGTGTTGCTCTCAACTTTCGGACCGGACAATTACCGCGAGATACGCTCCATAGCGTCGTCTCTGCCACGATACATGTCGGCAATCCATGTGAGAGCCATACTCCCCGAGGAATTGGTGATTGAGGAGAGTCATGAAGAGCTGTGCACACTCGAGTTCGACACCACCGCGGAATTACTCCACCATATACGACAGACGGGAGTGAACGTTACGGAAGCCGCGCCCGACAAAGCTTTCGGAGCTGCGCTCGCACTTGCACGCTCGGGCATAAAGCGCCTGACATACAATCCGGTGATACTAATGCTGCGCCGCCGCTGAGAAGCGGTTTTGCTTTTGTTGAGAAAAAAGCGTAACTTTGCGGAATAGCCGTGATCAATCATACCAAATAATATAACATGAAAAAACCGTTCCAACTGCTGCTTGCCGCGCTATGCATCATAGCCGCAGCATGCTCGCACCGCGGACAACAGGTGGCAAATTATGATGTCATCCCCTTGCCGCAGACTGTAAACATCAACCAGTCAGCCAAACCATTCCAGCTCACAGCGTCTACACAGATCGCCTATCCGGCAGGTAACGAAGGACTGCAGCGCGACGCACAGTTCCTTGCCGAATACCTCAAGCAGGTGACAGGTCATGAGCTCAAAGTGACCGATGCTGCTCCTGCAGCCGATGTGATCAATCTCCGTGCAGATCTCGGCGGCGAGAACCCCGAAGCATACGAGATCACCGTAAGTGAGCAGAGCATCGATATCAACGGCGCTACCGACGCCGGCACATTCTACGGCGTGCAGACAATCCGTAAGTCGATCCCCGAGGCTACGCCCTCGAATGTCGAGTTCCCCGCCGCAACCATAGCCGATGCACCCCGCTTCAGCTACCGCGGCGCTCACTTCGACGTTTCGCGCCACTTCTTCCCGGTGGATTCAGTGAAATCGTTTATCGACATGCTGGCTCTCCACAACATCAACACCATGCACTGGCATCTCACCGACGACCAGGGATGGCGCATTGAGATAAAGAGCCTTCCGGAACTCACAGAGCTTGGCTCGAAGCGCGACGGCACCGTGATCGGTCACAACAGCGGTGTGTATGACAGCATACCTTACGGTGGCTTCTACACTCAGGAGGAGGCCCGCGACATAGTGAAATATGCCGCCGACCGCCATATCACCGTCATTCCCGAAATCGACCTGCCCGGCCACATGCTCGGCGCCCTCAAGGCTTATCCCAACCTCGGCTGCACCGGCGGTCCGTACGAGGTGTGGCAGATCTGGGGCGTGAGCGACGACGTGCTCTGCGCCGGCAATGACTCCACATACAAATTCATCGACACGGTGCTTGGCGAGATCACAGAGCTTTTCCCCTCGGAATACATACACGTGGGTGGCGACGAGTGCCCGAAGACACGCTGGGCTGAGTGCGCAAAGTGCCAGGCTAAGATCAAAGAGCTCGGACTCAAGTCGGATGCAAAGCACACCAAGGAGGAGAAACTCCAGAGCCACGTGATACACCACGCAAGCGATTTCCTTGCTTCGAAAGGACGCAAGATGATCGGCTGGGACGAGATCCTCGAAGGCGGACTCGCACCCGGCGCTGTCGTTATGTCGTGGCGCGGTGAGGCAGGCGGCATCGAGGCTGCCAAGCTCGGCCACGATGTGATCATGACCCCCAACAGCTATCTCTACTTCGACTACTACCAGACTCTCGACCGCGACAACGAGCCCGATGCCATCGGCGGATACCTCCCTGTTGAGCGCGTCTACAGCTACGAACCTATCCCCGCCGACCTCACCGCAGAGGAAGCCAAGCACATCATCGGTGTTCAGGCTAACCTCTGGACAGAGTACATCCCCACTTTCGCACAGGCACAGTACATGGAACTGCCCCGTATGGCAGCCCTCGCCGACGTACAGTGGAGCTCGGCGCCCAAGGACTACAAGAAATTCGCCGCACGCGTACCGCAGCTCATCAACCACTACAAGGCTAACGGTTACAACTACGCACGCCACATGTTCAACGTGACAGGCACGCTCACCCCCGACACCATCAACCATGCCATCACGCTCGACCTCATGACAGTCGACAGCGCACCCATCTACTATACACTCGACGGCACAGAGCCTACCGAGGCATCGCTGCTCTTCGACAAGCCTGTGCAGCTCAACGGCTCAACGACTATCAAAGCAGTGGCTATACGTCCGAGCGGACGCAGCGACGTGTTTGTCGACAGCGTATCATTTAACAAAGCCACTTCGCAGCCTGTGACCCTCGTCAACGCACCCAACAAGCGCTATGAGGCCAAGGGCGGTCAGACCCTCGTCGATGGCAAGTTCGGCACCAGCGGCTACGGCAACGGCGACTGGGTAGGTATCGTTGGCAGCGATCTCGTTGCTGTGGTCGACCTGGAGGCTGAAGAGGAGATCTCAAGCGTGACCACACGCACATGCGTAGCCACCGGTGACTGGGTATTCGATGCCCGCGGCATGAATGTCGCAGTCTCCACCGATGGCAAGGAGTATACCACCGTAGCAAGCGAGGATTATCCTGTAATGGCTATGAGCTCCAACTCCATCTACACACATGCACTCACCTTCGACCCCGTAAAGGCACGCTACGTGCGCGTGACCGTGAAGCCCGAGCTCGCCATGCCCGAATGGCACCAGGGTGCCGGTCGACCCGCGTTCGTATTTGTCGACGAGATCGAGATCAACTGATAATACGGCATAAGTCCACGCGATATCAATGGCAGTGCGTCAGCAATCTGACGCACTGCTTTTTTATCCCTACTGTTCGTAGATCATATTGATTCATTGATGAAAAAGGAGACCGCACTGTTGACCAGATGATTCAGGCAGCCCGTAGTGGAAAGCAAAACATAATAGAAGGTTGCGCGGCGTCATCAACATCGTCAAAAACTGAAATCCGGCTTGTAAATGTTGCCAAAGCAAGTCTTAAAGAACTGTTGGAAGATTATGAGGACTATCTTAAGACGCGGCAACACAGGCAATGGGAAAAAGGCAGCAAGGAGTATGAGGCCATGCGTAGAATAGGGCGAGAGCATAATGACGCAGACTATTTCATGGCGTTGACCGCGACCCGTCCGCCGGAAACTATAGCCAATATGGCTATAATCCTTATCAACCAGGCTGACTACCTTCTCTTCAAGCAACTTGAGATGCTGGAGAAAGACTTTTTTGAAAAAGGAGGATTCTCGGAAAGGATGACAGCACTTAGAAAAGTGAAGAGGGGGTACTGACTGACAGCCTTAAAGACCTTAAGGACTTTAAAGTCCTTAGAGTCCTTAATCACTGAAGGAGTTCTTTGACAGATTCTAACTAAATTTCCGGAGGGAGTTTCTACAGTTGATGAGGCGAACCATTTGGCGGGGCGAGATGTTAAAATATCAATAAATTTGATATTCATTATGCCAAGCGGTAAATCATCACAAGAATCATTATGGCAGGAGGCGTCGCAACAGTCAGTGGCGCAGGAAGCTCCACCGGCATCAATAGCTGACGACCCGAACGCTCCACGTCCGGAGATCATAGTGCCTCCACCCGCGGGCAAGAATCACCGCGGCTTGGTGACCGGTGTGCTCAATCTTCTCGTACTTGTGGTATCAGTGATACTCATAGTCTGGATATCGCTTGACACATTCAAGAAAATCGACTTCCTGAACAGCCGTCCCTACATGACCTTCCAATTGTGGGTGTGCGTGTTCTTCATCACGGATTTCTTCGTAGGTCTTTACTACGCCGACGACCGTTGGCGATTTTTCCGGCACCGGTTCATATTCCTGCTGCTGTCCATACCATACCTGAATATCATCAATCAGCTCGACATCACCCTGTCGCCGGATGCGATCTACTTCATCCGCTTCATTCCTCTGGCACGCGGCGCGCTTGCACTTGCCATAGTGATAGGTTACCTTTCGTCGAACGCCGTCACGAGCCTGTTCATGTCCTATCTTGTGATAATGCTGCTCGTAGCCTACTTCTGCTCACTTATATTCTTCCAGCGCGAACATGGAGTAAACCCACAGGTAAATACCTACTGGACAGCGCTATGGTGGTCTGCCATGAACATGTCAACCGTGGGTTGTAACGTCGAACCAGTCACTGTAGCCGGCAAAATAGTGGCTGTGATACTTCCTGTGTCAGGCATGATAATATTCCCGCTGTTCACCGTTTATCTGACCAATTACGTAACTGATCTGGTACAGAAGGGTCACAACCGCCGGCATTGAGCCGATGCGACAGCGTGCGGCGGGCTGCGAAAAAAATCGTAACTTTGCGGCATGATTGACACGGGCGTTTTTTCGGCGCGCAAAGCGCTGTTCCATACTTTCGGCTGTAAACTGAATTTTGCCGAGACATCCACAGTCGCCACTCTATTGGCTGAACGCGGAATCCTGAGAGCATCGCATGGCGAGACACCCGACATCATCGTGGTGAACACCTGCAGCGTGACCCAGCTCGCCGACAAGAAATGCCGTCAGGCGATACGCGGTTTTGCCCGGCGTTATCCGCAGGCGGCAATCATCGTTACCGGATGCTATGCGCAGCTTAAGCCAGAAGAGGTAGGCGCACTGCCGGGTGTAGCGGTAATCGCGGGAAATGACCGCAAGGAGCGCATAGGGGAGTATCTTGACCGCTGGCTTGAGACGCAGGCGCCGGTGAGCGACGTGATACCGACACGCGACATCCGGAATTTCACCCCGTCATGCTCACGAGGTGACCGCACGCGCTGGATGCTGAAGGTGCAGGACGGATGCGACTATTTCTGCACATACTGCACAATACCGATGGCACGCGGACGCAGCCGTTCGGGAAGCATAGACGACCTTGTGGCACAGGCACGCAGTGCCGCCGCCGAGGGTGCACGTGAGATTGTCATAACAGGTGTCAACATAGGTGACTTCGGCAAAGGCAGGAGCGATACATTTCTCGACCTCATCCGCGAACTTGACAATGTGGACGGAATCGAACGCTACCGGATATCCTCAATCGAACCGAATCTGCTAACAGATGAGATAATACGCTTTGTGGCATCATCACGACGGTTCATGCCGCATTTCCATATCCCGCTGCAATCGGGATCGGACGAAGTGCTCCGGCTCATGCACCGCCACTATGACACTCGGCTGTTCCGCGAGCGCATAGAAACGATACGCAGCCTTATGCCACATGCCTTTATAGGAGTGGATCTGATAGTGGGACCGCGCGGTGAGACGGAGGAGCGGTTCGAGGAGTCACGACAGTTCGTGGAATCACTACCTATAAGCCGACTGCATGTATTCCCATATTCGGAGCGTCCGGGCACACGCGCCCTTGAGATCCAGCCAACAGTCGATCCCGGGGAACGTCACAGCCGCGCGCGTGCAATGATAGCGCTGTCGGAAGAGAAACTCACACGTTTCGCCGCGGAATTTGCAGGAACAATACGCCCGGTGCTTGTCGAGCATGCCGTCAGCAAGGGTGGCGCCATGCACGGGTTCACTGACAACTATCTGAAATGTGTTCTCGCCACTGCTGCGGAACCAAACAGCATAATCGCATGTCGCCTTGAGCCGCTCGAGACCGTTGAGACCGACGATGAGCCGGCATTGTTCCGCGCCGTGCCCGTAACCGACACCAACATTCCGTCATGAAGCCGCTGACAGCCGTCATAATACTTAACTGGAACGGTTCGGAGCTGCTGCGCCGCTTTCTGCCGCACGTAATAGCCAACACACCAAGGGATGTCGCCGATATAATCGTTGCCGACAACGGCAGCACTGACGACTCGCTGGATGTTCTCAGCAATGAGTTTCCGGAGGTAAACGTGCTGCGTTTTGTGAAAAACCACGGATTTGCTGAAGGCTACAATCTCGCCCTCCGGCACAGCGGCTACCGATACACAGTATTGCTCAACTCCGACGCCATGCCGCATGAGGGTTGGATAGCTCCTCTCGTTGCTGCCATGGAGGCTGATCCTGATCTCGGAGCGTGCCAACCAAAAATACACTCAGTGCGCGAGCCCGGCAAATTTGAATATGCCGGAGCCGCCGGAGGATTCCTCGACCGCCATGGCTATCCATATTGCCGCGGACGCATATTCGACAGTCTGGAGCAGGATAAAGGACAGTACGACTCTCCCGCTCCACTCCCCTCATTCTGGGCATCGGGAGCCGCGATGATGGTACGGACAGAACTGTACCTGAAACTCGGGGGACTTGAGCCGGCATTCTTCGCCCACATGGAGGAGATCGACCTGTGCTGGCGCATGCAGCTCGCCGGTTTCAAAGTAGCGACCGTGACAGATAGCATCGTAAGCCATCTCGGCGGCGCGAGCCTCGACGCATCGGATCCTAAGAAAACATATCTCAATTTCCGCAACAACCTGCTGATGATGCACCGCAATCTTCCGCGGCGCATAGGCAAACGCAGACTCATAGTCCGACGGCTTCTCGACACGCTCGCCTGGGCAAGATTCATAGCGACATTTAAATGGCGACATGCCGGTGCGATAGTGCGTGCGCACCGTGATTTCGCACACATGCGCAAGGATATGGCTACGGCACCCGATGACGCACCCGACATGCTCCGGACCGGCACAAATCGCCCGTTGAGCATTCTCTACCACAACTATCTTCTACGTCACCGTCGTTTCACTCAGTTGTAATAAACAATCTGGGCGCGCCGATTGAAACGCACCCAGATTGCATATATATGAAAAGCGTTTTTCAGTCCTGACTGACAGCCTCTGTTACCTCAAGTGCTGTCTCACTTGCCAGTTCAGACTCAGCTGAAGGCTGGATGCTGTCGGCAGCGGCTGTAGCAGCGTCGTAAGCCGAAAGCTGCTGGCGGAAGATTTCAATTATTTCAGTGGGATTGATAGAGAGACCCTGCTCGTTTTTCTTCGATGCCATCTCGTCCCAAAGCTTCTTCGCGGCGTTAGGATCTTTCTTCATAGCCTCATCATAGCAATCTACGGCGTGGCGCATGCAATCGACAACCTGATCCTCATTACTGTTGGCTATACCCACGGCAGAAAGTGTTATATAGCTCATCGTAAGATCACCGAGAGTCTTCACAGAGCACTCCGGAAGACGTTCGTACAGCGATCCGCAAAGCTCTGTCACCTTATCAAATTTCTGTGCCGTCATAGCCTCCGAAATCTCCTTGCAGACACGCTGTTGCTCCTTATCCTCCGAGCTGCAGGAACTCATGCCCATTACCAGCACAGCTGCAAGCAGCATGGTGGAAAAAAGTTTATTAATCATATCGTTATAGTTTTTAAATGATGTTCACATATATTATAATCATTTTTAGGTCATTTTGTTCAGTTGAGGGGACTACAAAATAGCGCATTGCGCAATAAAACAGCGTATGGTAACGTTTGAAACAATGGATTTACAATTCAACACACCAACTGACCGACTTTGCAAAAGATCATAATATTACTTGCCGCCGTGCTTGCTCTGACAAGCTGCATCTCGGACGGCATAACGACGTCGCCCTCGGATGCCCCGACATTTTCATCTGACACACTTGACCTCGGCACACTCTGGGCTGACGAGGCATCACCCACAGCAATAACCACACTCCATAACCATGCCGACAAGAGCGTGATCCTGGAGAAAGTATCTGTCACCGGATGCAAGGGAGGCACGTTAAGCATCAATGTCGACGGACGCTCCGGCACGGAATTTTCCGGCGTAGAGATACGCGGTGGAGACTCTATCTATATCCTTGCCGAAGCGACACCTACCGGAGAGTTCTCAGCGAAGATCGAGGTTGTAGCCAACGGAGTGACACGCACACTGCCGGTAATAGCATCGACACTTATCCCTACCGTTTGGCGCGACCATACAATAACCGCCGACGTCGAATTGCCGGAAGATGCCGTAGTGCGCGTGTTCGGCAACCTGACCGTCGCATCGGGCGCGCAGCTTGCTGCGAGGCGCGGCGCCACGATATACTTTCATGACGGAGCATTGATGACTGTCGATGGATCAATCGATTTTCAGGGAGAGCCGGGTCGGGAGGTCACACTCCGCGGCGACCGTCTGTCGGACGTGATAAAAGGTGTTCCGTTCGATGTCATGTCCTCACAATGGCATGGCATGACTATCGGAGAGATGTCAGCCGATAACAAACTGTCGCACACCTCGATACAGAACACCGCTGAGGGAATCGAGATGCTGTCCGGCAGCGCCTTAAGTCTTTACAATTGCCGAGTGACCAACAGTGCCGCAACGCTCGTAAGCGTCAATTCCGCCACACTCGACGCCACCGGTACAGAGTTCACCAACGCCGCCAAGTCATTGATAAGCCTGACAGACTCCAAAGCCACAATAGACCGATGCACACTGTCAAACCATTATCTGTTCGCGATGCCAACCGGTGCGGCGTTAAGCATCGATGAGAGCTCTTCGGCTGACGTTACAGAAAGCATAATACACGGCGATGGATCAGAGGCGGAGATAGCCGATGCCGCAAAGACGAAGGTAAGATTTGACAGATGCCTGTTCGGCGCATCGGGTACAGATGACCAACAGTTCACATCATGCCTTTGGGGAAAGGATCCGATGTTCATGCTTGATCTCGAGAACTATGTGATGGACTTCAGGCTTGATCCCGCATCACCCGCACGCGACCAGGCGACAGCCACACGCACAGACCGTCATGGAGTAGCCGGACGCGCACTCGGCGCATATAACTGACCGAAAAACGTCGTCCACCACTTTTTTTACATTACAACCGCTTTAGCAACAATTTACCGCACCGTGAGGCTGTGGTTTTTCAAATTCATTTTGTAACTTTGCAGTTCAAATAGAGTGATCACATATTTTACACACATAAAATGGCAGATATCAGAAAAATCCGCACAGCGTTAGTATCCGTTTACCATAAGGACGGACTTGACAATATACTTTCCATGCTCCACGCTTCAGGCGTGAAATTCCTCTCGACCGGCGGCACCCGCCAGTTTATCGAACAGCTTGGCTATCCCTGCGATGCCGTCGAGGATCTGACTGCCTATCCCTCAATCCTGGGAGGACGTGTGAAAACCCTTCACCCGAAAGTGTTCGGCGGCATCCTCAACCGCCGCGACAACGAGCAGGACCGCCAGCAGACAGCACAGTACGAGATTCCTGACATCGACCTGGTGATCGTGGATCTATATCCCTTCGCCGACACCGTAAAATCAGGAGCATCGCCCGAAGATATCATCGAGAAAATCGACATAGGCGGCATCTCTCTCATCCGTGCCGCCGCCAAGAACTTCAACGACGTGGTGATCGTGGCATCGAAAGCGCAGTATGCGCCTCTCGCCGAACTTCTGAGCCAAAACGGAGCACAGACCACTCTCGCCGAACGCCGCTTCTTCGCAGCCGAGGCATTTGCTGTATCTTCGGGCTATGATTCCGACATCTACAACTACTTCGCCGGTGAGACACCCGACTATCTCCGCATAGCCGTCGACGGTCACAAGAAGATGCGCTACGGTGAGAATCCCCATCAGAAAGGCACTTTCTACGGAGACTTCGACGATCTCCTCAACCAGATACACGGCAAGGAGATCTCTTACAACAATCTGCTCGACATAGACGCAGCTGTAAGCCTCATCGCCGAATTCAACGATCCGACATTCGCCATCCTCAAGCACAACAACGCATGCGGTGTGGCTACACGCCCGACCATGTTGCAGGCTTGGACCGACGCGCTTGCCGGAGACCCCGTCTCAGCTTTCGGCGGCGTTCTGATCGCCAACCGCGAGATCGATGCCGACACCGCCGCTGAGATCGACAAGATATTCTTCGAGGTTATAATCGCCCCCTCCTACAGCGAAGGCGCGCTTGCAATACTTACAAAAAAGAAAAACCGCATAATCCTGATCCAGCGCCACCCGCTTGACACTACCGTGCAGTACCGCTCGATACTTAACGGTGCTCTGCGTCAGGAGCGCGACCTCCATACCGAGACAGCAGCCGATCTCACACCCGCAACCGTCGAGAAACCCACCGCCGAGCAGATTGACGACATGTTGTTCGCCAACAAAATCGTGAAGCACAGCAAGAGCAACGCCATCGTGCTGGCCAAAGGCTCGCAGCTTGTGGCAAGCGGCATCGGTCAGACATCGCGTGTCGACGCCCTCAAGCAGGCTATCGCCAAGGCTCTCTCTTTCGGATTCGATCTCCGTGGCGCCGTCATGGCATCCGATGCATTCTTCCCCTTCGGCGACTGCGTGGAGATAGCCAACCAGGCAGGTATCACCGCCGTGATCCAGCCCGGCGGTTCCATACGCGACCAGGAGAGTGTGGACTACTGTAACGCACACGGCGTGGCTATGGTCACCACCGGCATACGCCACTTCAAACATTAAGAGTGTGTCCACAATCCCTGACACACAGCAAGATTTTCCCACACATATTTAACACCACACGAAATGGGACTTTTTTCATTGACCAAAGAGATCGCCATCGATCTCGGGACAGCCAATACAATCATAATACACAACGATAAGATCGTAATCAACGAGCCCTCCATCGTAGCGATCGAAGTGCGCACCGGCAAACTCCTGACCGTGGGCACCGAGGCACAGATGATGCAGGGCCGTGAGAATGACAATATCCGCACCATACGACCGCTGCGCGAGGGTGTCATAGCCGACTTCAACGCCGCCGAGATGATGATACGCGGATTCGTGGAGAAAGCGAGCGCCAAAAGCCGCTGGTTCAGCCCGTCGATGCGCATGGTGCTCGGCATCCCCTCCGGATCGACCGACGTAGAGATCCGTGCCGTGCGCGACTCGTCGGAACATGCCGGCGGCCGCGACGTCTACATGATTTACGAGCCTATGGCTGCCGCCCTCGGCATCGGCCTCGATGTAGTGGCACCGGAAGGCAACATGATCGTCGACATAGGCGGCGGTACCACCGAGATCGCCGTGATCTCGCTCGGCGGCATCGTCTCCAACAAGAGCATCAAGATAGCCGGCGACGACCTCACCGACGACATTCAGGAGCACATGCGCCGCGTGCACAACGTGCGCGTGGGCGAGCGCACCGCCGAGCTCATCAAGATGAACGTAGGCTCTGCCCTTACCGAGCTGGAGAATCCGCCGGAGGACTACATCGTGCACGGTCCCAACCAGATGACAGCACTGCCTATGGAGGTAGCCGTCTCATATCAGGAGATAAGCCACTGCATCGAGAAATCAATCAGCAAGATTGAGGCTGCCGTGCTTGCTGCGCTTGAGCAGACCCCCCCCGAACTGTATGCCGACATCGTGCAGAACGGCATCTACCTTGCCGGCGGCGGCGCACTGCTGCGCGGACTCGACAAGCGTCTCACCGACAAGATCGGCATCCAGTTCCACATTGCCGAGGATCCGCTGCTCGCCGTGGCACGCGGCACCGGCGTGGCTCTGAAGAACATCGACAAATTCTCGTTCCTCATCCGCTGACCTGACGCCCCGCACGCGCATTGACCTGACGTGAGAAACCTCATCAACTTCATCCTCCGCTACAGTCCGTGGATGTTGCTGATAGTGTATGTGGCTCTGAGCTGCATGCTGCTGTTCCGCAACAATCCCTACCAGCAGCATGTCTACCTGACATCGGCAAACAGTGTAGCCGCCACGACCTACGGTGCCGCAAGCTCCGTGACCGGCTATTTCCATCTGCGCGACGTCAACAATGACCTGCAGCGCCGGTGCATAGACCTGGAGATCGAGGTTCTTGAGCTCAAACGCCAGCTCCGCCAGTACCGCGACAGCGACTATGTGGCGCATCAGGAGATTGACTCCGCACTTGCACGGTATAGCTTCATTGTGGCACATGTGATCAACAACTCCGTCAACCGACCGTACAACTACGTCACACTCGACAAGGGGGAGCTTGACGGAGTGCATCCCGAGATGGGCGTCATAGACCAGAACGGCATTGTTGGCATAGTGAATGTGACCGGACCGCACTCAGCACGCGTGATATCGCTCCTGAACAGCCACCTGCGGCTCTCATGCAAAGTGAAGGGATATGACCATGTAGGATCGCTCGTGTGGGATGGCAAGGATCCGTCGGAAGCACTTCTCGAGGAGCTTCCGCGACATGCGGTATTCGAAATCGGCGACACGATAATCACGAGCGGATACTCCACAGTATTTCCGGAAGGTGTGCCTGTCGGACGGGTGATCGAGGCACTTCGCGACAATGACGAGAATTTCTTCACCCTGCGTGTGGAACTTTTCACCGACTTCACGACACTCGGTACCGTACGCATCGTCGACGACCACATGCGCGATGAGCTGCATGAGGTGGAACGTGACATCACAACCGAATCCAAATTTGGCTTATGAACCGCATCATTATCCAATCGGCTATAACAGCAATAGTGCTGATAATGCTCCAGGTGCTGGTGTTCAACCGCATAAGCCTGTGGGGAGTAGCGACGCCACTTGTCTACATCTACATATTTCTGCGCCTGCCTCTGAAAACCAATCTGAATCTGGTGCTGACGATAGCCTTTGTGACCGGACTGCTTGTCGATGTTTTCGCCGACACCCCGGGATTGAACTCACTGGTGGCTACCGTGACCTGCGCACTGCGCAAACCCATACTAAAGCTCTATCTGCCGCGCGAGGAGGATATCGCCGACCCGGTGCCATCGATAAGCTCTTTCGGTATGCCGGTGTTCGCAAAGTATGCCCTTACATTCACTGTGGTGTTCACCACTTTGATATTCACCATCGAAGCGTTCTCACTGTTCAATCCGCTCAAGCTGCTGCTGAAGATAATCTGCTCCACTATACTCACCTGGGGTCTGATAATGGCAGCCGACACTCTCACCACACCTCAACATGCGAAAAGACTATAAGCTGGAGAGGCGGAAATATGTGATCGCCTCGTTCATCATCATAATCGTCGCGATCTATATAGTAAGGCTTTTCAATCTACAGGTTATGGATTCGCGCTACAAAGACAGCGCCGATTCCAACGCATTCCTGAAAAAAGCCATCTATCCGTCGCGAGGCATAATATATGACCGCAACGGCAAGGTGGTGGTGTACAACCAGCCGGCTTACGACGTTATGATGATCCCGCGCGATGTGACACCGTTTGACACCGTTGATTTCTGCCGGACCATCGACATCACGCCCGAACAGTTGCGCAAGCGCTTTGCCGACATGAAGGACCGGAGGTTGAATCCCGGCTATTCATCGTACACTCCACAGAAACTCATCACGCATCTCTCGGCTGAGGATTACGGACGCCTGCAGGAGAAAATGTACCGTTACCCCGGATTCTTCATACAGAAAAGGATACTACGCGAGTATGGTTACAACGCCGCCGCCAACGTGCTCGGCAATATCCGCGAGGTATCGAAGACTGACATAGACCGCGACCCATACTATGCGTCGGGTGACTATACGGGCGACCTTGGGATAGAGCGCAGCTACGAGCCTTATCTCCGCGGTCAGAAAGGAGCGGAAATACTTATCCGCGATGCCCGCGGTCAGATCCAGGGACGCTATGAGAACGGAGCACACGACCGCCCTGCGATCTCCGGACGAAACCTCAAGATGAGCATCGACATTGAGCTGCAGCAATATGCCGAGTCGCTCATGGTCAACAAGATCGGTGCAGTGGTCGCCATAGAGCCGTCGACAGGTGAGATACTTGCCCTTGTCTCCTCACCGACCTATGACCCCTCACTGCTCGTGGGCAGAAAACGTGGGGAAAACTACAAGACACTGGTAGCCGACAAGCTAAAACCGCTATTCGACCGCGCTCTGATGGGCGCCTATCCTCCGGGATCGACATTCAAGCCCGCAAACGGACTGATACTTCTCGAAGAGAACATCATACAGCCCACCACGGCATATCCGTGCTACCATGGATTCATCAACGGCGGACTCAAAGTGGGATGCCACGGACACGGATCGCCACTGCCGTTGCTGCCCGCCCTGCAGACATCATGCAACGCATACTTCTGCTGGGGTCTGAAGGGAATGATCGACAACCGCCGGTCGAAGTACGGTTCGGCTGCCGAGGCATTCGAGGTGTGGAAGCGGCACCTCGTAGAGCTGGGATATGGCTACCGTCTCGGAGTGGATCTGCCCGGCGAGAGCCGCGGATTCATACCCAACGCCGCATTCTACAACAAAGTGTACGGCGAGAACCGATGGAGCGCAAACACCATAATCTCTATAGCAATAGGTCAAGGCGAGATACTTGCCACTCCCCTGCAGATCGCCAACCTGTGCGCCACCATAGCCAACCGCGGCTGGTTCATCACGCCACATGTGGTGAAGGAGATCGAAGACACGGTAATGCCGCCGGAAAGTGTCGAGCGCCATACGCCTAATATCGGACGCGAGCATTTCCTCAGCGTGGCTGAGGGTATGCGTATGGCTGTCACCGGTGGCACATGCCGTCTCGCCAATCTGCCTGACATCGAGGTAGCCGGAAAAACCGGAACAGCACAGAATCCCCACGGAAAAGACCACTCGGCATTTATCGGATTCGCCCCGTACAACGATCCCAAGATAGCCGTGTGCGTCTACGTGGAGAATGCGGGCTTCGGCGCAACCTACGGTGTGCCGATCGGAAGCCTCGTCATAGAGAAATACCTCACAGGACGGATAGCTGAAAACAGAAAATACCTGGAGGAGAGAATGCTAACATCAAACACCATCATTTACAGTGGAGTCAAGCAGTGGTAACTCATATTTCCGCTATGTGGACTGGTTCACGGTAGTGATCTACCTTCTGCTCGTTATAGCAGGGGTGTTCAGCGTGTATGCCGCGAGCTATGATTTTGACAACGCCAACATACTGGACTTCGATGAGTTCTCCGGCAAGCAGGTGCGCTGGATATTTTTTGCCCTCGGACTCGCCCTGATGCTGCTGCTCGTCGACGCCCGAATGTATGAGACGTATGCGTTTCCGGTCTATGTAGCGGTGCTTATCATAATGGTAGTCACGATATTCGTGGCGCCTGATATCAAAGGTTCGCGGTCGTGGCTCGTGTTCGGACCGTTGCGATTCCAACCGGCGGAATTCGGCAAATTCGCCACCGCACTTGCACTTGCGAAGCTATTCTCGGCATACGGGTTCAAGCTCAACGACTCTGTGAGCAACTACCTTCGTGCGCTCGCCATAATCATCATTCCCATAATACTGATTCTCGCACAGAAAGAAACCGGTTCAGCACTTGCTTATCTGGCTCTTTTCTTCGTGCTCTACCGCGAGGGTATGTCGGGACTCACCCTGCTTGCGGCGCTTCTCGCGGTAGTGATATTCGTACTGGCGATAAAATATTCCACACCTCTGCTGATGGGAATACCGTTGGGACAGGCGCTCGTCTATATGATCGTCATGGGACTCATGGTGGCGATGCTCCTGTTCTATGCCCGCCGTATGCTTCTGGCGCGCAACGTTGTGATATGGTTTGCCGGCACGGCACTGATCGCCACCGTGAGCCATTTCTGCGGCTACACATTCAATGGAACGGTGTACTTCGGCGTGACTATCGGCATAGCCTGCATATACCTCCTTCTCAATGCCATAAAGGGTCCGGCTCACAAACTGTTGGTGACGACATGCGCCGCGGCGCTTTCCATAGCATTCCTCTTTTCGGTAAACTATGCCTTCACATCCGTCTTGCAGCCGCATCAGCAGCAGCGCATCAAGGTGACGCTCGGTCTTGAAGAGGATCTGCTGAATGCCGGTTACAACGTGAACCAGAGCAAGATAGCCATAGGTTCGGGTGGATTCACCGGCAAAGGATATCTCAACGGAACCCAGACGAAACTGAAGTATGTGCCGGAACAGCACACCGACTTCATATTCTGTACTATAGGTGAGGAGAAAGGATTTGTAGGCTCAACGGCTGTGCTGCTGCTGTTTCTCGCAATGATACTCCGGATAATGCACATTGCCGAGCGGCAACCCACAACGTTCGCGCGCGTCTATGCCTACTCCGTTGCCTCCTATCTGATATTCCACATAGCCATCAACATAGGCATGGTGATAGGATTGTGTCCCGTGATCGGCATTCCGCTGCCGTTCTTCAGCTATGGAGGGTCGTCGCTCTGGAGCTTCACCATCCTGCTCTTCATCCTGCTGCGCATAGATGCCGCCCGACGCTCACATCACAATTACTGACCACCAGCAGCCTATCTGTCAGATTAATGCACGTATGACAAAAGATTGTGCAATGATCGAAGCTTTGGGATCAATTAACATTTGTTTCACGACACACGTTCATACTTTTTACCACCATTCGGTTGCAACTTGACAGCCTGATTAGTAACTTTGCAGTCAAATGCAAAGTCTCGTCTACATAATTCTGACCGGACTACTTATCGGAGCACTGATCTCCGCTCCTATGGGTCCCATAGGGATGCTCGTGATTCAGCGCACTCTCATCAAAGGGAGGGCGCCCGCTTTCTTTACGGGTATCGGCGCGACGTTATCCGATTTCATCTACTGTCTGCTGACGGGACTCGGGCTGTCGTTCGTGACAGACTTCATACAGAACAACCAGAACATGCTGCAGCTCGTGGGCAGTGTGGTGCTGATGCTTTACGGCATATACCTGTTCCGCACCAACCCCTCGCGCAAACTCTCCACCCCGGTTCCTACCGCCAACAGCCCGTGGCGCGATTTCGCTACCGGTTTCCTTCTGACTTTCTCCAACCCGCTGATACTGCTGTTCATAATCGGTCTATTCGCGCGCTTCAACTTTCTCGACACCACGTACCGCTTCTACCACTACATAGCCGGTTATCTCGCCATAATAGGAGGCGCGGCAGCATGGTGGTTTGCGGTGACATATTCAGTCAACAAGCTCCGCGCCCACTTCAATGTGCGCTCGCTGTGGCTCGTAAACCGTATAATCGCGATAATACTTCTCGCCATGGCTACAGTCGGAGTCGTGCTGAGCATAAAGAATCTTACCTGAACCCCTTACAAACTAATCCATCATGACTACTCCAAAGACATTAAATGTACCGTATCTGCCTCAGCTTGACGAGATGCCCCTCGACAAGGTGACAGCCACTCTCGACGAGCTCGGCGAACACCAGACCGTAAGCTGCCTCAACTGGAAGGAAGATTATCCGTATGCACCCCTTACGGCATTCAATATAGCCCACTCCGGAACTGCGATCTACATAGACTTCTTCGTGCGCTGCAACTATCTGCGTGCGGTTCACGACAAGAACAACTCGGACGTCTACCAGGATTCATGCGTGGAGTTTTTCGTTGCCCCTGATGGCGTGCGCCCGTATTATAATTTCGAGTTCAACTGCATCGGCACCACACACGTAGGTCTCCGTAACGACCGTCACTCGGCGAAACTGCTCACCGATGAGCAGATCGACTCCATACGTCGCCTGCCTTCGTGCGGCACACGTCCGTTCGAGGAACTCGAGGGAATATTCTCCTGGAACCTGACCGTAGCGATCCCGCTGTCACTGATCGGCGTAGAGTATACCCCCGGACATCCGGTGACACTCCACGGAAACTTCTACAAGTGCGCGGATCTCACGACTGTTCCCCACTTCCTGTCGTGGTCGCCGATCGACACTCCGGCACCCGACTTCCACCGCCCGGAATTTTTCGGCAAGATCACCCTCCTCTGAACCATCACCCTAAAAAACTGATACAACCCACACCGTACCTCCCGCATACAATCTGCCCGGCTTATGGTATCCATTCAGAATCTCTGCGTTGAATTCAGCGCCCGCCCGCTCCTCGACGACATATCCTACGTCATCAACCGCAAGGACAAGATAGCCCTTGTCGGGAAGAACGGCGCAGGCAAATCGACCATGTTAAAGATCATAGCAGGATTGCAGAAGCCCACGTCGGGACATGTCTCGGTGCCACAGGATATAACCATAGGGTATCTGCCACAGCAGATGCAGACTTCCGACACTGTGACGCTCGTGGAGGAGGTGCGCAAGGCGTTCGCCCACATAGAGGAGATGCACCGCCAGCTCGACGACATGAACACACAGCTTGCCGAGCGGACAGACTATGAATCAGACTCCTATCAGCAGCTGATCGACAGCATGACACAGCTGACCGAACGCATAGCGATAGAGGAGACTGAGAATCATGAGGCGGAGATGGAGAAGACACTGATCGGACTCGGCTTCAGACGCGAGACTTCAACCGCCCCACATCCGAATTCTCAGGCGGATGGCGAATGCGCGTCGAGCTTGCAAAACTGCTGCTCACCCACCCCGACGTGCTTCTGCTCGACGAGCCCACCAACCACCTCGACATCGAGTCGATACAGTGGCTCGAGAATTTCCTCATATCAAAAGCCAACGCCGTGGTGCTCGTGAGCCACGACCGCGCGTTTCTCGACAATGTCACCAACCGCACCATCGAGATTTCGCTCGGCAAGATCTATGACTATGCCGTCAACTATTCAAAATATGTGGCTCTGCGCGCCGAGCGCCTCGAACAGCAGATGCGCGCCTACCAGAATCAGCAGAAACAGATTCAGGACACCGAGGATTTCATCGAGCGTTTCCGCTACAAAGCCACCAAAAGCGTGCAGGTGCAGAGCCGCATCAAGCAGCTTGCCAAGATTCGAGCGCATCGAGGTCGACGAGGTCGACACATCGCACCTCAACCTCCGCTTTCCGCCGGCACCCCGCTCGGGCGACTATCCCGTCATAGCCGACAATGTTGGCAAAGCCTACGGCGACCATCAGGTATTCGACCATGCCACATTCACTATAAAGCGCGGCGAGAAAGTGGCTTTCGTGGGCAAGAACGGCGAGGGCAAATCGACCCTTGTCAAGTGTATCATGGGCGAGATCCCATTCACCGGCACGCTCAAGATCGGACACAATGTGAAGATCGGATACTTCGCCCAGAACCAGGCACAGCTGCTCGACGGCGACATCACGGTATTCGACACCATCGACCGCGTGGCCGTGGGAGACATCCGCACTGAAGATACGCGACATACTCGGCGCATTCATGTTTGGCGGAGAGGCTTCAGACAAAAAGGTCAAGGTGCTGTCGGGCGGCGAGAAGACCCGCTTGGCAATGATAAAGCTGCTGCTGCAGCCGGTCAACCTGCTGATTCTCGATGAGCCCACCAACCATCTCGACATGAAGACCAAGGATATTCTGAAAAATGCCATCAAGGATTTTGACGGCACGGTGATCGTGGTGAGCCACGACCGAGAGTTTCTTGACGGTCTTGTCGAGAAAGTCTATGAGTTCGGAGGTGGAAAAGTGCGCGAATGTCTCGGCGGCATCTACGAGTTTCTCGAGAAGAAGAAAATCGACTCCCTCGCCGAGCTTGAGCGCTCACGCACTCCCGACACTAAATCAACATCCAAGCAGGAAAGCCAGCAGGAGAAGAAAAGTGACAAATCCGACTCCGCAGCCGACACTGCGGCTGAACCTCAGTCGCGCCGCCTGAGCTATGCCGAGCAGAAAGAGCGCGAGAAGCTGATCCGCAAGGCACGCAAGAAAGTGGCTGACGCCGAAGCGGAGGTAAGCAAAATAGAGGAACAGGTGAAAGAGATCGAGACCAGGCTGAACAACGGCGAGACCGACACGGAGCTCTACACCACACATGCCGCGCTGACGCGATCGCTGGAGAATGCCATGAGCATGTGGGAACTCGCCGTAATGGAAGCCGAATCACTATAAATCCACCAGAGACAAAAACCATGCGATTCTACTCAACAAACCACGAAGCACCGGCAGCCACTCTCAGCCAGGCTATCGAGAGAGGAATTGCCCCCGACGGCGGTCTGTATCTCCCACAGGAGATCATACCGCTGCCCATACCTTTTTTCCGCAACATCGCCGAGATGCCGGCTACCGATATCGCCTACGTCGTAGCCAATACATTTCTCGCCGAGGACTTCGAGCCGGAGACTGTGCGCGCGATAGTCAACAGCGCCCTGTCGTTCCCGATGCCCATGCTGCAACTCGACGGCACGCATATCGCCACCATGGAGCTTTTTCATGGACCGACAAAATCGGTGAAGGATATCGGCGCACAGTTCATGGCGAGCCTGCTACGCACAATCCGCGGCAACAACGCCGCTCCGGTAAACATCATAGCAGCGACCTCGGGCGATGCCGGCAGTGCCGTCGCATCAGCGTTCCACTCCCTGCCCGGCGTACACGTCACAATTCTTTACCCGAAAGGGCGGCTCACATATCAGCAGCGTCAGAGTTTTGTATCCTTGGGACCGGATGTCACCCCGGTTGAAGTGCGCGGATCGTTCGATGACTGTCTTGCCCTCGCACGCAACGCAACACTTGATCCAGATCTCGCAGGACATGTGCGCACTATTACCGCCAATTCCATAAACATAGCACGTTTCCTGCCGCAGACGTTCCATTTCTTCAACGCATTCGCCCGCATGGTCGAAGCGGGCGCCGATCCTGACCAGATAGTTGTCGCTGTCCCGTCGGGCAACCTCGGCAATCTCGCTGCCGCGCTGCTTGCACGCAGAATGGGACTGCCGCTCAAACGTATCGTCGCCGCTACAAACGCCAACGATGCCTTCACGCGCTATCTCTCCACCGGCATACTCGAAAAACGCCCGGAGGTCGCCACACATGCCAACGCCATGGACACCTCAGCACCAGCGAATCTGCCGCGTGTAGCCGAGCTGATGCCTCCCGACCCTGTAGCTCTGACCGCATACTCAATTTCAGACGAAGAGATACTTCAAGCCATCTCCGACGTTTATAATAAGTACGGCTACGTTACAGATCCGCATGCCGCATGCGCGTACACCGCGCTCCGCCGTTCACTCCAACCCGGAGAACATGGACTTTTCATGGCTACAGCCGACGCCTCGAAATGCCGCGATGTGATCAACCGCGCCATCCCGTCGCTCGCGCGTCAGGAGGCTCCGGCTGCACGCCCGCAGCACCGCAACGTTCAGCCGCATACCATCCCAGCCACGTATCAATCACTTAAAACAATAATATTACAGACAAATGAACAACAAACGCATCCTTAAGAAACAGATACATCTCATCTGCGGCGACATCGCCGCAGAGTGTGCCCTCGCCATAGAAGCGATCCCCGGCGTTGACGTAGAAAAAATGACACAGAACATCCGTGACATAGCGGCGCTCCAGACAAACACCCTCGCCAACATCTCGTTCGCGTTCGACAAGCGCGCATCCGACTTCCCCACACGCCACGAATACCGTGCCGCCCTCTCAGCCTACAATCAGGCAGCATTCCGCCGTCTGCGCATAGAGTTCAACGAGGCTGTCGAGAAGATCGTGCACAATATGAACGCCGCTCTTCCCGCGAAGAAATGAACCTTGCCGGGCTCATATTACGATGCGCCGGCTGGCACGTCAGCATAACCGTGCCTGACTATCCCAAATGCATAATCTGCGTAGCGCCCCACACCTCCAACTGGGATTTCATTCTCGGTAAGCTGGCTTACGCCTCCGTGGGGCGCCGCGCCGGATTCCTGATGAAAGAATCATGGTTTTTCTTTCCGTTAGGTTGCTTTTTCCGTGCTATCGGAGGAATACCGGTACCTCGCAAAAAAGGGTCATCGCTGGTCGACACCATCGTCAACAGATTCCGCAAATCGGAGCGTATCGCCTTGGCGATCACCCCCGAGGGAACACGCAGCCGCACCTCCAACTGGCGCCACGGCTTCCTGCACATCGCCCGTCAGGCGGATGTGCCTATCCTTCTGGGCGTGATCGATTATCCGACGAAACGGATAATGATCGATGACGAGTTCACACCCACCGACGATACCGATGCCGACATGCACGCCATAAAACAGTTCTACGCACCGTTCACCGGAAAATACCCCGACAAATTCTCGACCGACGATGCCTGACCGTAATCTCAAGGTGGTATTACTGCCACACGCTATAATCACCGGCGACATCAACGCCAACCTGCAAGCCGTAGAAGCTATGCTTCCGCAGGTCGACGCCGACACAGATCTGCTGGTTCTCCCGGAGATGTTCAACGCCGGATACACCACCGACACCGATCTGCTCGACAGAATGGCGGAGAGCAACGACGGAACCACAATCAAATCTGTGGAACGGTGGGTGGAGCGATACGGCTTCGCCATCTGGGGCGGGTTCATAGCGCGCGATGGAAACAACATCTACAACCGTGGTTTCATGGTAAACCCCGGCGAAGAGACCCGTTTCTACAACAAACGCCACCTATTCCGCGCCGGTGGCGAGCAGATGCTCTTCACACAAGGCATGGCGCTACCCGAAGTAGTGGAATACCGCAGCTGGCGTCTCCGCATGGCTATATGCTACGACATCCGCTTCCCGGTATGGAACAGAAACACCGGTCTCAGTTACGACGCACTTATCGTGCCGGCAAACTGGGCGCACTCCCGCGTATTCGCCTGGCGCCACATGCTCATAGCCCGCGCTGTCGAGAATCAGGCTTACATTGCGGGATGCAACCGTGAAGGCTCCGACATGTTTGGCGATTATCCGCCAGGAGATTCATTCATTTTCAACCATTGGGGCGACAACGTCGGCGAGCGCCGTGACAACGGACTTGTCTACGCCACGTTCGACGCCGGACGTCTGAAACGCGACCGCGAACGCTTCTCGCCGTGGCGCGATGCCGACGATTTCCAACTGATAATAGACTGATCCAGATACATACACAAAAACCGACATTCAAATCACAATGCTCCGATCACTCATCACCGCACTTTCGGCTGCCGCGATAATGGCAGCTTCCGCACAGACGGACTTCAAGCCGGAGGAACACTCGACGTTCACTACCGACCGCCCCGATGGAAGATATACTTCCTCACGCGCCATAGCCCATCAGCTTATGGCGTCTAAACCACCACGCCTGCAGTACAAAAGCACCTTCGATGCCGCACAGGCTGCCGAATGGCGAAAAGAGATGTCGGCTGCGATGGCACGCATCATGAACCATCCAGACACTGCCACCGTCGACGCGCCTAAGCTCACCGGCACATGGCAGCGCGACGGCTACCGCATAGAGCGCTGGGAATCCTATCCTTTCGCGCAAGCAGTAGTGCCGTTCCTCGTACTCGTGCCCGACAGCGTCAACGCTTCAAACCCTGCACCCGCGATAATGTGCATCCCCGGATTCGGTCAGACCAAGGAACTGCTTGCTGCGGAGACACGTGTGGATCTCGACAGCTCCGAAACCAAACCCACACGCAACGCACAGGCTTATGAATTCGTAAAACAAGGCTATATAGCGGTTGCAGTCGACAACCCCGCATGTGGCGAACCTGCCGACCTTGAAGTTATATCAGGCGGAGGCGGATGGGATTACGTCACATTCTCACGCGCGCTTCTGGAACTCGGATGGAACTACCTCGGCTACACCTCTTACGTTGACCAGCAGATACTGAACTGGATGCGCACCATGCCGGAGGCGCGTCACGACCGCCTTGTGGTCAGCGGATTCTCGCTCGGCACCGAGCCGCTGATGGCTCTCGGGCTCATGAATCCCGATATCTACGCATTCGTCTACAACGATTTCCTCTGCACCACACGCGAACGTGCGCTCGTGATGACACTGCCCGACTCCAAGGGACGCCGCCCTTGGCCGAACGACATATCACACCTCATACCGGAATTCCTGGTAGAATTTGATTTCCCCGACATTGTAGCCGCACTCGCTCCCCGCCCGGTTATATGCACAGAAGGCGGACTTGACCGTGATTTCAAGACTATAGCCGACGCTTACGCAATAGCCGGCGCGCCGGAGGCATTCGAGTATCACCATTACGCGAAATTTGTCGATCCCGCCGACCGTGTGCCGGTCGACACAATGCCTGCAGGCATAAACCGCGACACATTCTTCCGTCTTGCCAACGTGGATCCCCCACGGCATTACTTCAAATCGGAGCATATACTCCCTTGGCTGAAGAAAATACTTGCCGACTGAGAGTCACCAGGCATTTTTCACACTGAAACAAGCATAAGGCGATGTGTCAAATCCGGCACATCGCCTTAACTTTTAAAAAGAAATCGATGAGCCTGCAGATATTATTCAGAAGAAAAGAGTGTTAAAAGCGAAAATAATTAGCACTTTTTTGGAAACCTTTGAGTAAATTTGCGCAACTATTCCGCGAACCATCGCGGCTGAAGTGTATATGTACAGGAATTCTGAGGGTTTACACTCCCTCATGCAACACTCATAATATACAGGAAGTGAAAGAATTATTGTGCCTGAAAAAACGTAGCTGTAAGAGCACGGGCGAGACTGTCGCCGCCCGCCGACAGCTCGCGCCACCGCGTCTCCGCCACGCGGCGACGGCACGCACACCCATAGCCGGATGTCTGCGCGCCCTCTGCGCCGCCCTCTCGCTTGCCGGGATGTTAGCCGCTCCGCCGGCGAAAGCCACCGAGCGGAACGACACCATATTCATCACCGATACTATCGGGACCCGCATTTTCTTCCATCAGTCGAAAGTAAACCTGCTGCCCCACTACCAACGGAACAAAGAGCATCTGGATTCATTCATCAACGAGCTGCACCGCGTGCAGGAAGATCCACGCCTCAAGTTCCGCAAGATCAACATTGTCGGCGGCGCATCGCCTGAAGGCACAAAGCGGTTCAACAAATGGCTGTCGGAACAGCGTGCCGCACGTATCACCGAGCAACTCATGAGCAACACCCTCGTGCCACTCAACCGCGACATGATCAGCTGGGAGACACCGGGAGTAGACTGGATGGGACTAAAACTATTCGTACTCGCCGATCCGGATGTACCGAACAGGGACGAAGTACTGAAAATCATCGACAATCCCGGACCATACGATGACCGCGTCGACCGCCTGAAAAAGCTCAATTACGCGATTCCATGGGCATACATGTACACAAAGTACTTCCCGCCGCTCCGTGGATCGCAGGTGCAGATCATATATGACCGCGCGCTGCTCTTCCCCATGCCGGAACCATTCGCACAGTTCACTTACGCACAGCAATACTCCACGCCTGAGATAGAGTTCGAGCACCCGCGGCTTCCGGACATACCTTTCTATATGGCGATAAAGACCAATCTCCTATATGACGCGTTCCTCATCCCTAACGTGGGTGTCGACGTGTACATGGGGCGCAACTGGTCGGCGGTAGTCAATTGGGAGTATGCCTGGTGGAAGAGCGATCGCATACATTGGTACTGGCGCTGCTACGGCGGCGACGCTGAATTGCGCTGGTGGTTCGGCAGCAAAGCTAAAGAGAAACCGCTCACAGGTCACCACGTAGGTCCGTATTTCCAGCTCGTCACCTACGACTTCGAGCTCGGACACCGCGGATATCAGGCACGCCGCTGGACCAAGGCTGCCGGCATTTCCTACGGATATTCATTACCCATAAAGCCACGCCTGAACCTTGACTTCGAAGTCGGGCTCGGCTACGCATGGGGACACTTCTACGAGTACGATCCTATCGATGACCACTATGTATGGCAAGCCACCACACGCCGCCGCTACATCGGTCCGACAAAACTCGAGGTCTCGCTCGTGTGGCTCGTAGGTCATGGAAACCGCAACAAAGGCAAAGAGCGTAAAATAGGAATTTTAGGACTATGACACAGCTAATCCACAACATAACACGCTATATCGCCGGCTCCACCGCCCGACGCGTGCTGGCTTTTGCCGTCATCATCCTCCTCGCGACCGCCTGTGAGCACAAGCCCCTATGCTGGCACCACCCGCACAAATCGCTGCTGAAAGTCGACTTCGCGTGGTGGGATGCCCCCGAAGGACCCGAGGAGGTCACATCCATGGCACTATACATTTACCCTCACGACGGATCGGCTCCCAGCCGAGTGGAATTCCCTGGCTCTGCCGGCGGATTCATAGAGCTATACACCGGCGACTATGATTTCGTATGTCTTAATGCAAATACCGAGACTCTTCTTTACAATGGTACCGATGCCCACGGCACATTCACCGTCAGCACGGGCGATGATTACATCCTGTCGGGCATGAACGGACGCGACGGAGATTTCTCGGATGACGACAACGACATAAAGCGAGCCGAAGGAACATACGACGAACGCGTGAGCCGTCAGGCTGAGAAAGCGTATGGTCACGGCATAACCGACTTCAATGTGCACGGTGATCCGGGCGTGACCCAGGTAGTGACACTCTACCCCGACAATCTCACAATACATTATCACATCATAATCGAGAACATCGGCTGTATAGAGACTATCTCCAAGATTTCCGGCACACTGTCGGGACTCGCCGGCGAAGTGCGCGTGCATGACAGCAACCGCGTAGGATCACACAATATCGTGCCGTTCCCGCTCGTGCCTACCCCTGAAGGCACAATCGAGGGTCAGTTCGTGGGATTCGGACACTGCCCCGAGGCACAAGGCAAGAACCACAAGCTTGCTGTCTACGCCATCACCACTGAGGATGACCACCGGTTCTTCGAGTGGGATGTGACCGAGCAGGTGCACGAACAGGATGGCGAACTCTATGTGACCATCATAGTGACCGACATGGATCTCTGCGGAATGCGCGACATGGATCTCGTGGTCGACCCATGGATCCCGACTCCTCCCATTGTGCTCCCGATGCCATAACGCTACAAGGGATATACTCAAACACGATAATAAAATAAAAGAAACATAACCTTCAAAAAACGAAAAGTGATGCATCGTTACTCAACTTCGCTCCTCGCCGCAGGGCTGGCAATGTGCGGCGCATTGAGCTCATGTGTTGACGACAAAATCATCAACGGTGACCAGGGAGATCCCATTGGTTTCCTTACTGACGTCAATACACACAGCCGCTCATCGCTTATTCACACTACCGAAAACCTCGATTCATTCCACGTCTACGCATACTGCCCTGACGGAACAGTGTTCTTCGACAACCTTCATGTGCAGAAAGCCGACCCGGACTACATCGACGCCAACTATTACCAGCTGAACTGGGAGATAGAGGGCGGTCCGTATTTCTATCCGCGCGACGCTGCATGGGTAGACTACTACGTGTACCGTTACATCTCCGGAATCGAGGGCGGTTATGGAACACCTGATGCATCAGGTAAACCACTCCCCCCGAAGCTTGATGTGAACCCTGTGCGCCAGATGATCCATGAGTTCAAGCCATACGACCGCATCGAGAATCAGGAAGACCTTATAATCGAGCACCGCCGCTCGTACAACAATGAGGTGTCGGGTGTGGAGCTTCACTTCCACCACGCCCTCACGCAGGTTGAGCTTAAGGCATTCGCACCCAACAACAACGTGCGTGTGGTTGTAGCCGGCGCATGGTTCTGCAACATCATCAACCAGGGCGACGTATATTGGCCTAACCTGAATCCGGAACTTCCCAACAACGGTTTCGGCAAAGGCGACGACCAGCTCTTCTGGATTCTTCCCGACCGCGTTAATCCCGACATACCGGATCCCGTCGAGACCGCATGGTCGAAACACTCCAACGACTGGAAAATGGCGAAAGTCGCAGAGCGCCCGCACCGCTCGCATTACGGCACATTCTTCAATGAGCCTATCACACTCGGATTCTCTGCTGCCGACGCTCCCGCCGACTATGTTGAGCCGGATCCTGTAGTTCCGGAGCGTCCGGACGATCCCATCGCATCGCCCGACAACCCTCTGCATGACTGCACGGACTATGACGAGGACGGTGTCTGCGATCACCTCGTGTACCCCGAAGATCTGCACCGCGGCACATACGTAAGCCGTCTGCTCACCTCACGTTCAGACGACCGTGACGCCGAAGGCAAACGCCGCCCCCTGAATCTTCTCATAGCACCCCAGCAGCTTGTAGGATATAACAAGAACCGTGACGAGGAGGCTGACAAGATGTTCTATGACGAGGTTGAGACACAGAACAACCACGGCGCATACATTCTGCTCGCCATCCAGGTATATAACATCCATGGAACAGAGGAGCACATGCACCGCCACCTGATCTTCCCCTACAACGGTCCGGAACACTGGGATGTCAACGGCAATCTCATCAAGACCGATGAGAACGGAAATACTTTCATCATCGACTTCCTCGGAAACAGACTTGATGCTGACAAGAAATTCCCTGTTAATAACAAGACCGGAGAGCCGATGTTTGATACCGACGGCAACCGCATAGACAACTTCGGTCATAAGGTGGATCCTGACACCGGCGATGTACTGAACGACAAGGGACAGCCGATCAAGGACAACTACAACTACAGCTATATCAGCGACGGAAAGGGTGATCCCGATTTCAAATGGAACAAGACTTTCGGTTGGGTCTGCATTCCTATCGACGACCTTTGGGAACCCGGACACAAGTACACCTACATTCTTGAGTTCATGGGTCAGAATTCCGGAGCCGGAATATATCCTCCCGACGACTTCGACTTCACCGATCTCGTGAAGATGGATCATTCTGACGAGGTGCGCAATGGTTATCTCAACCTGTCGAACGGCAATATTGATTCATACGACCCGAAGCGCCCATGGTTCACAGCCGATCAGGCTGCTGCCGACAACTACATCAAGAATGTGCTCGGCTACACAATCATACCTTCTCAGGAAGTCCGCCTGCGCGACCCGGGTACAATGAACTCGCAGAAACATTGGGTAGGCAAGAAACAGGGCGACCCTGTGCTCAGCAAGCCTATCGACTTCAAAGTCACCGTCGATGAGTGGATCAATGATGATGACTGGAAGCTCGACATGGAGGAATATGGCAAGCCAGGTGTCGGCAACGGCGGCAAACAGCCTATCACAAAATAATCGTTGTCACTTCACACGGCAATCGCCTTACGCTGACAGCCCGGCATAAGACAGCGGCTTAGCCGTCGTGGCAACAACCTGACACTGACAATCTCAATAACAAAGCGGTGTGTCAAAATCGTTTGGCACACCGCTTTTGTATCCGGATGAGAAGGTATGTCAGAATGGTTCTGATGGCAGGAGCCGTTATGACACGCCCGATTTGTGAACTTTCACGGCGCATAGAGCGTTGAAACAGATGAGAAAAACTTATTCGATATGGCTAAAAACAGAAGCATCAACGCCAGCGGGGATGATCAATCGTTATACCCGCCGAACTCCCGACGCCGCACTATTGCCGCAGTGATTATCGCAGTGATTATAATTGGTGCTGGGATCTGGGCATTTTCATACCTGCTGGGATAAGGCACGCAGGCAGTAACAACGCTGCGCTACAGTTAAAGCAATGTACCGGCGGCTGACACAACATGGGATGTCAGCCCGTTTGGCACGGTTTTTGTAACTATACCTACAATGTCCCTATGTCCGGTGTCTCCGGTGACAAACCAAATACTCACCGCAATCATCGGAAAGCATAAAACAGTGAAATAACAATAACATTTATACAGACATGGAAAAAATCACACCTGGAAAATATGTAGAGCTCGGTTACAACCTCTACACCGTGACGCCTGAAGGCGAGACCCTCGTGCATCAGACCGATGCCGAGGATCCGGAACGCATAATATTCGGAGTGACTCGCGGAATGATCCGTCCGCTCGAGATTGCAATCGACGGTCTTGGAGTAAACGATCCCTTTGACGTGACAGTCAAAGCCGACGAAGCTTTCGGCCCCTACGACCCGGAGCAGGTTGCCACACTTGAGAAAGATGTCTTCGAGGTTGACGGCAAGTTTGATGACGAGATGATCAAACCCGGTGCAGTCCTCCCTATGATGACCGCCGACGGTTACCGCATCAACGGAGTTGTGCTTGAAGTGACCGACAAAGTTGTAAAAATGGACTTCAACCACCCGCTCGCAGGCAAGGATGTGCGCTTCAAGGGCAAGATCATCACCGTACGCGATGCTACCCCCGAGGAACTCCAGCCCGCACAGGGTTGCGGCTGCGGTTGCCACGGTGACTCCTGCGGCGACGGTTGCGGAGATGACTGCGGCTGTGGCGACGATTCATGCGGCTGCGGCGATCACCATCACCACCATGACAACGGTGGTTCATGCGGATGTCACTGATTCCGTACAACCGAGACTGATAGCGCCGCGTAAGTCGGTGCAACATAAAAATGCGACATTAAAAAAGATCGTAGTTCCGGATACCGGAGCCACGATCTTTTTTTATCATGCCTTCTCAGCCTTTACGCCATGCGCGCGGTATCATCAGCGACGCGTAGACCTCGATAACTCCACCGGCGAGGGTGAAAGCCATGTAATCCATACGCGCAGGAGTATAGAACATGAAGAATGTACCGGCACAGAACATTATCCCAGCCCACACCTCCATGCGGTACAGACGGCGCACACGCAACGGCGCACTCTTGGGCGCCTGTCCGAGCGCACGCCCGATGAGCACACATAGCGCGCCGGCGGCATAAATCCACCGTATAGCCTCGCCACCTATATGAAGCAACGGGAGAGCGGTTGCCGTGACTACACATAAAAGCCCGATGACTGCCACAAGCTGCGGCAACTGCATCGGCGAATTATCAGTTTTCTTCATCATTCTACTACGTATATATCCTCGTTAGGCCGCTGCATGTGGTACTGTTCGCGCACGATGCGTTCCATCGTCTCCGGATCAGTCTGCAATCTGTTGAGGAGGTTTTCATAATAACGGATTGTGTCGAGATTGGCTGCGATCTCGGCGCGCTTCATGTCAATCTCACGTTCGTAGACGTAAGTGTCGACCACTGTATTGCCATTGAAGAAGCACACATATATGAGCACCGCCAGCGTTGCGAAAAAACTCAGCCGGAAATAACGGCGTGCCCATGTGCAGAAGTTTGTCAGACGTTCGTTCATTGTGGTTTCGGAGCATTGGCGGCATCAACAAGCTGCCGCATATCGGTTATGGGTGTACGTATCAGTTCAGGTATATTGAATGTACGCATGAAATCATCGTAGAATAGCGGTGTCTGCTGCGGTACGGCGAACGGTGCGGATGCCTGTCCGGTCGAAGGATCGAACGCCGCAATGAAGGGGCGCGCCCACAGTCCGTCCATACGCTTGGAGCTGAACACTATCCACCGTCCGTTTGCCGACCATGAGTGATAGCTGTCCACATCGTCGCTGTTCAGCTCATCCATCGGGCGCGTTGTACCGTCGGTAAGATCAAGCAGCCATAGATTGCTCTCCGGATGCCATATCGAGAAATTACCGTAGGACGACAGGGTGTAAAGCAGATAGCGTCCGTCGGGCGACACACGCGGAAAAGAGACGGAACGCATGCTGTCGGCAGCCGCCACAACTATCTCAGGCTCGCCGAACACGCGGCTTGCGGGATCAAACGATGCACGGCATAGATCATAGCGGATGCTGTCGAGCGCTCCGCCCTCCTTATATTGCCGTGCGCGACAGAAATAAAGCGTATGCCCGTCGGGAGCCCATGCCGGGAATGTCTCCATCCATTCCTTGCTGCTGAGACCGGGTATTGCCGCGGCAGTATCGGCATCCACATCGTAGACCGACAGATCGGCGGCAAGGTCAGACACCTCTATGGTCTTTGTGCCTGACGTATGGAAGAACTGCTTGATATCATTGTTGGCAAAAGCTATGAAGCGCCCCGACGGATGCCATGCCGGATATGCCGCTCCATTCTCAAGAGCCGGGCAATTGGGAGATACTTTCACGACCTTTCCGTCGCGGCGTATGATAGTGCCGCCTTTGGCACCACGCACATGCACCATCATTGTTTCCGGCGATCCACCGACGAAGGAGTGACAGTTGACGCACTGCCGGTCAAACTCCGAATTGTCGAGCACGGCAACCTGTTCATAATTGGTAAGATCGCGCTGATATATACCCATGTCGCGCCACAGCTCATATCCCGGATAAAGCAGGCGATACACGAGATAGCGGTCGATAGTGTCGGGCGACACATGGCAGACCGCATCACGCAGCTGCAATGCCTCACCACCGCGCTCTAAGGTGACACGGATATAGATAGAGTCGCCTGCGGCATCGCTCAGCAGCTCATGCCACTTGTCGAGCGGGGGCATAACTGCAGCCGATGAGGAGCTTATGGTAATGCTGGGTTCATGACCTGTCATGCCAATCTCAGTGTGGTAATACTCCGCCGTATCGGCTATCATGAACGAAGGGGCGGCGATGTTGACCGGCAAAACCGCTCCCGCAAGCTCCGGGCGCAATTGCGGGAGTTGCTGGGTGGGCACCGCACCGTCAGGCTTGCCGTGACATGCGGCAAGCAAAAGCAGTGTCAGAGCCGGTATGATTATCAATGTGTGTCTCATAGAGTCTTGAGGATATAGTGTATGTAATACCAGAATGTATTGCCAAATTGCTCTTTCTGCTGCTCCACGCGTCCCCGGCGCATATTCTCCATATAGGGCGCGAATCTCTTGCCTGTCTCATCATTTACAGTTATGCCGAATGATGATAACGGGGTAGCCTGCGGATCAAGACTGTAGATCAGCACCGCCTCACGCACGCGCTCTATCTGCAGATCTTCCGGAGTCAACAGCGGTATCAGCTGCCGCAGATTGTTGTTGAGCAACATGCTTGCGAAAAGATACTGCCTCGTTATATTATTGCCGGGGTCAGCAGTGTAACTCTCCATCAAGTTCGGACGGAAGTCAAACACATTGACCCACTTCACATTTTGAGGCTCCTTATCGGTAAAAGCATACCGGAGCGAGCCACGGCTGCCGGCATCGATATCGGCAAGCATGCGTTTCGCCTCGGCGGCATAAAAGAGCGAATGGCTCAGGCGGCGCGCGAGCTTACGTGCTACGTCCGGACGTCCGAGAGCCATATTGTAGCGGGTTAGGTTGAGTAGATGTGGAGCTGTCTCACCCCACGCCGTCATAGCTTCAAAAGCCCAATGATGCGCCGCGTTTATATTTCCCGTGATCTCATGGACAAGATGCCCGTATTCCGCCTCGCGGCTGTCGCTTTTCCAAGGGAACGACAATGCTTCCTGACCGAACGTCTGGGGAAAGTCGAACAGATGCTCAAGCAGTTCACCTTTCTCGGCAAGAGCTACTGAGCGGAAATATAGCATCAGCTTATTGTTACGCCCGGTGCCAAGATACTGACCGGTTATCTCCACGGCATCGTCCCAGCGGTGCTCCTTTATAGCCTTCTCGGCACGCAGCATGGCGCGCTCAGACCGATTCACAGTGCTGACAGCCAGGAAATAGCCTGCGATTATGTAAGCAGCGACAAGCAGCAACGACACCGCCGCCTTAACAGATGAAAGCGGCTCCTTGCAGCGTGGCTCCGGAAGCCAACGCCGCAACAGCACGGCTATGATCCAGAGCAGGAACAGAGCCGTAAGGACACAGACGAGCGCACCGGGGTTCTGCTCGTTATGGCATAGGGTGAAATACATAGCGATAGCAGCCACTGCACTGACCTGAACCAGATCTCGCAGCCCTGTAAGGCGAAGTATCAGAGATCCGGTCAGCAGGTACACACCGGTAAGCATCAGCGACACGACCGAGGCTCCGAGCCACGGGTGATAATAGAACTGGATTATAAAATTGCCAAGCCACCTGACCAATCCGCCGTCGGCGACGGTAGCCGCATAATAATCAGAGGTGAACAGAAAGAGATTATGCTGTTCCTGATAGAAAAGCACATGTCCGTGCACAGTGAGCAGCCACACAATAGCGCTGACAAACAGCGCCAGGGCGGTCAACGCGCGGATATAGCCGTATTTTATATGTATTTTTGTCGGTTTCATCGGTTTATTATCATACACCGCCGGAATGCGGGAATCATAGTCACAGGATACAACTGCAACAATCGTGCAAAGATACTAAATCTCCGGGATGAAATATGGCTTGAGAGTGCAAATTATTCGTACATTTGCAGTGCTACACATCTCAGAGTTCAATACAATGCATAAATCATCAGTCACCATCGCCGCAATCGGCATCATGATCTGCGCATCATGCACCGGAACCAGCAAAAAACCGGAGCAGTCAAATGCGGGAGAACAATATACACTAATGGTCGGCAGCTATTCAGAGCCATCCGACCAGGCACTGCGCGTCTACAGGTTCTCGACTGCCGACACTACCGCGGTCCTGTCAGGCGCGCTTCCGGTGAGCAACTGCTCATTCTTCACAGATATCACCCCGGATGGAATCATCTATGCCCTCAGCGAACAGGACTCAGCCACATCGTCGGTAGTGTCGTTGCGCTTCAGTGATGGTGGTGATATGCCACAGATCACCGGACGCCGGGCTGTCGGAGCCGAATCGCCATGCTACATACAGGTGGTTGACAGTTTCGCGGTGACGGCAAACTACAACGGAGCTTCGGCAGCGATATTCCCGATATTGCCCGACGGCACATTGGGCGGACGCTCCGAGATGCTGCATTTTTCAGGTTCCGGTCCGGTAGACGGGAGACAGGATACCCCGCACCCGCACTGCATAGCAGTCACACCCGACGGAAAATTCATGCTTGTAAACGATCTCGGTACAGACCGCATCCACACGTTCCCGATCTCGCCCACATCCACCAGTCCCGTCGACGCATCAGCCATGACTGATGTTAGGATCAATGCCGGTAATGGCCCGCGTCACATCGTGTTCAACAGCAAGGGCGACCGCGCATATCTGATCAACGAAGTGTCGGACAGCGTGACTGTGCTTGGTTACGACAACGGAACCCTAACCCCGCTGCAGTATATCGCCGCCGACACCGTTGGAGCGCATGGAGCCGCCGACATACACCTTTCGACCGACGGACGTTTCCTGTATGCCTCGCTGCGGTTGCTTAACGACGGCATAGCCACTTTCAGCGTGGACCCGTCGACCGGACTCCTCGAGCATATAGGGCATACACCTACCGGCGGACATCCGCGCAATTTCACGCTGAGTCCCGACGGATCACTCATGCTCGTCGCGGCACGCGATGCTGATGCCGTGGAAATCTACACTATCGACAAGGAGACCGGTCTCCCCGCCGCTACCGGACGGAGCATAAGCGTGCCGCGTCCTGTCTGTGTGAAATTCATCAGAAAAATCGACTGAAAGCCGGCTCAGTTCTCGTCAAGGCGCCGCTTCATGAAGAAGAAGCGCGTGGCGAGCACGAACAGCAGCGAACCGGCTATCTGCGCGGCGGCAGCACCCCAGAAAGCTGTCGCATATCCGGTATACTGCACCAGGAATCCTCCAAGAAGTATTCCAAGCCCCATGCCCATGTCCCATGATATGAGTATGGAGGAATTTGCCGTGCCACGCTGGTCGTGGCGCGCCACCTTTATGAACATATTCAGCATTGCCGGATACATCTGACCGTTACCCAGACCGACGAAAAGAGCCGATCCGTAATATGTCCACTCCCCCGCACCGAGCGCGAACAGAACATATCCCACCGACGAAAGAGTGACACCGATCATGGCGTTCTGCGTCAGTTTACCCACACGCAACTGACGGGCACCGAACAGACGCGACAGAAAAAGACCCGCCGATAGGATCATGAAAAATATACCTGTACCGTCGGTGATATCGAGCATCTCCTGACCGTAGATAGCCACATAATTGCTCATTATACCCCAACAAAGTCCGAACAGACATATATTTATAGCCATGAGCCATGCCCTTCCGAGAAAGAAATGGTCGAGGCTCAGCTTAGGCTTGCCGGGAACAGGCTCACGTCGGGGCAAGCTCACCGACGAAGCCGAGAAGAAACCGGCGAGGGCAAGCACGAGCGCTATCCAGAAGAGCGAGGCGAAATCCCCTGTCGCCGAGTGGATATATATCCCCACCGACGGAGCTATAGCCATGGCAAGATTGTTGCTGAGTCCGTAATAACCTATACCCTCGTTACGCCGCGACGATGGCAGCACGTCGATAGCCACGGTGCTGTTAGCCACCGTAGCCGCCCCGAACGGCAAACCGTGCAACGTGCGGACAAGCGCGAACATAAGCAGCGTTCCCGCACCGATATAGCCGGCGAAACAGATGAAGAAAGTGAAGAAACATATCATCAACACCTTCTTTCGGTTGAACGTATCGACAATAAAGCCGCTGAAAGGACGCACGAGCAGGGTTGCCACCACATAGCCCGACAGAACAACGCCGATGGTGTGTTTCGACGCGCCGAACTGTGCGTCAAGATACAGCGGAAGCAGAGGTGTCAGTATGTAGAAGGCGAAAAAAAGCAGGAAGTTGCTGCACATCACACGCCAATAGTTGGCATTCCACAGCTTATCCGGGCAAGTAGCACCCAAAGCCTCGACATTGTTGCCTGATTTCATAGAATTACTCATCCCATAGCATATTTCCGGAGTGCAAAATTACACAATTCCCCTGACACGATGCCGCACCCGCACCGTTTTAACACCATCGCCTTAAATGCCTGCGGTATCAGTATGAGACAACTCAAAAAGGCACTTGCCTGGAGTACAGCAAAATGCGCATAGGACGCACACGACATTTCCAAATGCATGATAAAAATGCACGATTTGGCAATTCCGCGTGCAGAATTTTTATTATCTTTGTACCATAAAAGATCGCAAAAAAATGATTATAGGCAGAAAGCGAGAAATAGAAGAGCTGGAACAGGCTTACGCCTCAGATGAATCAAAATTTGTGGCAATATTCGGTCGCAGAAGAATCGGCAAGACATTCTTGGTACGGGAGGTTTTAGCCGACAGATTCTCTTTTACATATTCCGGAATGGCTAATGTGACGACAAAAGAACAGCTCCAACGATTTTATCTGACTCTTAAAGACACCGGATATGAAGGAGACGCAGTCCCACGAAATTGGATTGAGGCGTTCTACATGCTTGAACAACTCATCAAAAGCATGGGCAAAGGTAAAAAAGTAGTTTTCTTAGATGAACTTCCTTGGATGGATGGTCCGCAGTCAAGTTTTCTGCCAGCATTTGAGAATTTCTGGAACGGGTGGGCATCTGCAAGGAAAGATATTCTTCTTGTAGTGTGTGGATCAGCGACTTCTTGGATGATAAAAAATATTTTGAAGAACAAAGGAGGACTGCATAACAGGTTGAATAATCAAATTCACCTGCAGCCATTCAATCTCCATGAATGTGAACTTTATGCTGATAGGCTTAATTTACCGATGTCGAGATATGAACTGATGGAAGCATACATGATATTTGGGGGCATACCATTTTATTGGTCATTGCTCGACAGAAGAATGAGTTTTGCCCAAAATGTTGACTCTCTGTTTTTTGGTCGAAATGCAAAATTAAAGAATGAGTTTCAGGAATTATATACCTCCCTGTTCAAGAAACCGGAAATCTATTTTGAAATAATAACCGCGCTTGGGAAAAAGAAAGCGGGGATGACTCGTGATGAAATCATTTCAGCAGCGAAATTGAAGACAAGCGGTCAAATTTCGAAATGTCTTGAAGATTTGGAGAACTGCGGTTTCATCAGACGCTACCAAGCCATTGGCGCAAAGACAAAGAATGCACTTTTCCAACTGATAGATAACTTCACGCTATTTCATTTCCGCTTTATTGACGGAGAAAACGTCACTGACAAAAACTATTGGTCAAAGATTCAGACATCATCTGCCTATTTTAACTGGTGCGGGCTTGCATTCGAAAGAGTCTGCCTTTTACACTCAGAACAAATAAAGAAAGCTCTGGGAATTAGCGGAGTCATCACAAACGAGTATTCGTGGAGGACACCTCCGGCTGATGGTGAACCTGGTGCCCAGATAGATTTGCTGATAGACCGTAGTGACAAATCAATCAATATATGCGAAATCAAATATACTGATGGTCCATTCACCATTGATAAGAAATATGCTGAGAACTTAAGGAATAAGGTAGCGCAGTTCCGAAGAATCACAAGAACAAAAAAAGGTGTAGCCACAACGATGATTACCAGCTATGGATTGACTCCAAATGCATACTCAATAAATGTCAACTCTCAGATAACAAGCGATGATTTGTTTGTCGATATCTGATAATAATCGGACGGTGAACCCTGATATTCCATTCATCCGATTATGAAGTGCCAATCATCTCAAAAAGATGACAGCTTAAGAGAATGTTTAAAAATAATTGTCAATCCCCGGTCGAAAAGCTTGAGGAGGATTTTCGCACTGAGGTATTATTCTTATTGAACTGACATAGGGCGTTTCTTTAAATTACCCTTGCCGCTCAAATAGCGAGGAGAATCCTCCGCCGGATTTGAGATATATCGGGAATTATAGCTATATTTGCAGATTGAAGGCTTGCCAAGCCTGATGTAAGCACTCTTTAAGGCACGCCTTGACCACCTTCCGGTGAAAAATATTATCAATCATATCCATATTATCATGAAAAAAACATTGATGAGCATCAGCGTTTTCTGTCTCGCCGCAGCGGCGATGGCACAGTCGCCCGCTCTCAAAGGATTCTACTACGGCAACGACACCGCCCCCGGCGGACACGAGTGGCAGTCGCCCGACTCGCTTGCCTACAACAAGGAGCAGCCGCGGGCCACGTTCTACACTTTCGAGAGCCTTGATGCAGCCCGCAGGGTGCTTCCCGAAAACAGTCACTATTGGATGTCGCTCGACGGCAAGTGGAAATTCCATTGGGTAAAGGAGCCATCGCTCCGCCCTATGGAATTCTACCGCCCCGACTTCACGGTCACGGAGTGGGATGAGATAACCGTGCCCTCCAACTGGAACATAGCCGGATTGCAGAAAGACGGCTCGCAGAAATATGGCACACCCATCTATGTGAATCAGCCTGTGATTTTCTGGCATCAGGTAAAGGTGGACGACTGGCGCGGAGGCGTGATGCGCACCCCGCCCGAAAACTGGACAACCTATGATGCCCGCAACGAGGTGGGATCATACCGCCGCACTTTCACTCTCCCCGCCGACTGGAACGGACGCCAGGTGTACATCAACTTCGACGGCGTGGATTCATTCTTCTATCTGTGGATCAACGGCCGCTATGTGGGATTCAGCAAGAACTCGCGCAACGCCGCACGCTTCGACATTACCCCTTACCTGAAAAAGGGTGAAAACACGGTTGCTGTTGAGGTGTACCGCAACAGCGACGGATCATTTCTTGAAGCACAGGATATGTTCCGCCTTCCGGGCATATTCCGCTCGGTAAGCCTGACATCCACCTCGCCGGTACAGGTGCGTGACCTCAAGGTCATACCTGATCTCACAAACAATTATACCGACGGTGAACTCTGCATAACCACATCTATCCGCAACCTCTCGGCAAAGAACGCCAAGAACCTTACCGTAGAGTATTCACTCTACTCATGCGGATTGTACAGCGACGACAATGAGCCGGTTGCCGGAGCCAAACTCTCGACCGCACCAGTCACCGTCGACAAAGGATCGGAGCAGCAGGTCACAGCGACACTGAAAGTAGCCGATCCGAAAAAATGGAGCGCTGAGCAGCCATGGCGCTATGTGCTTGTGGCGCAGCTTAAGGATGCCAAGGGCAAAGTCATGGAGACAGTATCGACCTATGTGGGTTTCCGCAAAGTCGAGATTAAGGACACCAAAGCCGAGGATGATGAATTCGGTCTCGCCGGCAGATATTTCTACGTCAACGGTCAGCCGGTGAAACTCAAAGGTGTGAACCGCCACGAGACTAACCCCTCCGTCGGTCATGCCATCAGCCGCGACTGGATGGAGAAGGAGGTAATGATGATGAAACGCGCCAACATCAACCATGTGCGCAATTCACACTACCCCGATGATCCCTACTGGTATTACCTCTGCGACAAATATGGCATTTACCTCGAAGATGAGGCCAACCTCGAATCGCACGAATACTACTACGGCGACGCCTCGCTCTCGCATGTGCCGGAATGGGAAGCTGCCCATGTGGCCCGCAATATGGAGCTCGTTCACTCCACGGTCAACAGTCCGTCGGTAGTAATATGGTCGCTCGGCAACGAGGCCGGCCCGGGCAAGAACTTCGTGACGGCCTACAACGCCATCAAGGAGTTTGACACCTCGCGTCCCGTGCAGTATGAGCGCAACAACGACATTGTCGACATGGGCTCCAACCAGTATCCCTCAATCGAGTGGAGTACGCGAGGCTGTAAAGGGCAAATGAAGCTCAAATATCCTTTCCATATCTCCGAATACGCCCACTCGATGGGCAACGCCGTGGGAGGACTTGTCGATTACTGGCAGGCAATAGAGAGCACCAACCATTTCATGGGTGGCGCGATCTGGGACTGGATTGACCAGTCGCTCTACAACCACGACCCGCAGACCGGCGAACGATATCTCGCTTTCGGAGGTGACTTCGGCGACAACCCCAGCGACGGTCAATTTGTGATGAACGGTCTGGTGTTCGGCGACATGACTCCGAAGCCTCAGTATTTCGAAGTGAAGAAGGTCTACCAGAACGTAGGCGTGACACCTGTCGACATGACAAAGGGACAGATCGAGATCTTCAACAAGAACTATTTCACACCGCTCACCGACTACACAATCGGCTGGCGCCTATACAAGGATGGTGTCGAGGTGGAGAAGGGCGACGCCCTCATCGGACCGCGCATGCCGCTCGGACCGCGCGAGAAACTCACCTACACAATTCCCTACGACTATTCGGCTCTCGAACCCGGCAGCGAGTACTACGTAAACGTGGAATTCCGGCTCGCCAACGATACCCCCTGGGCGAAAGCAGGCTACGTACAGATGGATGAACAGCTGCCGGTAAAGGGAGCGACAGGAATCCACTGCATCGCATGCTCGGCAAAGGGCGGTAAGGTCACCACCGAAAAGACCGACGGCTTCGAGACAATAAAAGGCGACAACTTCGAGGCAAAGTTCGATTTTTCGACCGGCACAATCTACACGCTCAACTACGGAGGCATGGAAGTGATCGTGCCCGGACATGGACCGACACTCGACGCGTTCCGCGCATATCTTAACAACGACTATTGGGTCTATGGACAATGGTTTGCCAACGGTCTCTACAACCTCAAGCATCGTGTTACTGCATGTGAGACATTCACCGACAAGAACGGCAATCCCGTACTGTCGTTCACTATCGAGTCGCAGGCGCCCAACGGCGGTCGCATGGTTGGCGGCAACGGCAACTCGCGCGGCACATACAGCATTGACGAGAAAAATGCCGAGCCGTTCGGACCGGACGACTTCAAGTTCATGACAAACCAGATATGGACTGTATATCCCGACGGATCGATCGAGCTGAACGCCGTGATATCATCCAACAATGCATCTCTGATTCTTCCCCGTCTCGGCTATGTAATGGAAGTGCCCGACAAACTCGGCGAGTTCACATACTATGGTCGTGGTCCGGAAGAGAACTACAGTGACCGCCTCACCGGTCAGTTCGTAGGCCGCTACAGCCGCAAAGTGAAGAATATGATGACTGATTACACCCGTCCGCAGAGCAACGCCAACCGTGAGGAAGTGCGCTGGGCGGCACTTACAGACGGCAACCGCGGAGCGATCTTCGTAGCCCCCGGCAAGATGTCGACCACAGCCATCCCCTACACCGAAATGGAACTCTTCACCGCCAACCATCCTTACAAACTCCCCGCAAGCAACCGCACGGTGCTTCATCTCGACCTCGGCGTGACCGGTCTTGGTGGTGCGAGCTGCGGTCAGGGTGGTCCATTGGAGCATCAGCGTGTCACGGCTACATCACACCGCTTCAGCTTCATCATACGCCCCGCTACCGAAAGCGACCTCCAGGCTCTCGGTGCAGTGACCGGCAAAGGACTGAAACCTCTCGGAATCAGCCGTGACCGCCGCGGCGAGCTCACCATCGACTGCGCCGACAGCATAGCCACCGTGCTCTACACCATCAACGCCACCGGCAAGAAGAAAGTGAAACCCCTCACCTACACCGGACCGATCGCATTCAAGCAGGGCGGCACAATCACCGCATGGCTCAAGGATAACCCGGCAGTGAAAGCCACCGCCACATTCCCAGGCATCGAGACCGTGCCAACCGAAGCCATCTTCTCGAGCAGTCAGGAACCCAACTACGGCGAGGGTGCCAACATGACCGACGGCGATCCGAGCACGATCTGGCACACTATGTACTCCGTGACCGTGGCTCCCTATCCCCACTGGGTTGACTTCGACGCCGGCGATATCAAACAGATCAAAGCCATTGCCTACCTTCCCCGCCAGGACGGCAACCGCACAGGTAACGTAAAGGATTACGAGATCTATGTCAGCGAGGATGGACAGAACTGGGGTGATCCGGTGGCTAAAGGAACCTTCGACAAGTCCGACAAACAGAAAACAGTAACTTTCGCCAAACCTGTGCGCGGACGCTATGTACGTTTCATGGCACTCAACGCCCAGGACGGACGCGACTATGCCTCAGGCGCAGAGTTTGAGGTAATCGCCGACTGACGCGAAATATAACTCTTATTATCACTACAGCGGTGTGTCAAAATTCGTTTGGCACACCGCTTTTGTATACGGAAGTAAGGATGTTGTCAGAATAGTTCAGATGGACAGCCATGACACATTCTCAGTCTATTTCTGTTTTCCTCAAAATTACCTAACTTTGTGGATGTAATGGAGAGGATCATAGAGAACATACGCCGCTACAGCGACATATCCCGTCAGACCCTGCACGAACTCGCATCAAGGCTCAGCCCGGTGCACTTTCCAAAACGTTCGCTGATGGTTGAGGAGGGTAAGCGTGCGGGAGCGGCATTCTTCATCGAGCGTGGTATCACGCGCTCATACTGGATGGTCGACGGCGAGGAGATCACTACATCATTCTCTGCCGAAGGAACGATCGTATTCAGTATGGACGAGATCTACGACGATCGTCCGAGCGAAGAATTTGTCGAAGCTCTTGAAGATCTCGACTGCTACAGTATAACAGCCAACGATCTCCGCGCACTCGTGCATGACAATATCGAACTCGCACGCTGGTGGAGCGCAATCCATCAGCGCGAGTACCGTCGGCTGCACCAGTCGCACAAGGAGCGCCTCACCCTCCCGGCACAGGAACGATACGAAGCATTCCGACACCAGTTTCCCGACGTGTGCCGCCGCGTGCGCCGAGGACTCATCGCATCCTATCTCGGAATATCACCCTCAACGCTGAGCCGTATAAGCGGAATTTGACATAGGTCAATTTTTTTGTCTTTCCAAAGGGGTAACTTTGCAGCCGTAAACCATTCACAACGGAAAAAGCACGATGACTACAACAGTAACTCCGGCACAGAAACCGCGCTACGAATTGCTCGACGGCTTGCGTGGTGTTGCCGCACTTATGGTGATTTTCTATCACATCGGCGAATGTTTCGCCACATCACCTACCGATCAGGTGATCAACCACGGCTATCTCGCAGTAGACTTCTTCTTCGTCCTGTCAGGTTTCGTAATAGGCTATGCCTACGACGGACGGTGGAAACGCGGACTCACGACCGGCGGCTTCCTGCTGCGCCGAATAATACGCCTGCAACCTATGGTTATCATCGGCGTGTTGCTCGGAGTGATCTCATTCATTATTCAAGGCAGCGAGAAATGGGACGGCACCGCGGTAAGCACAAGCGCCGTAATGCTCTCACTGCTGCTCGGACTCTTCATGCTCCCCTCCCTGCCCGGCACGACACCCGAAGTGCGTGGCAACGGTGAGATGTTTCCGCTCAACGGTCCGTCATGGTCACTTTTCTTCGAGTACATCGGCAGCATATTCTATGCAATATTCCTTCACCGCATGACCACACGTGTGCTCGCCACATTCACCGCCATCGCTGGCATACTGCTTGCCGCCATCGCAATCGGTAACGGATCCGGAGCTTATCACACCGGTGTGGGATGGACAGCCGCCGACGGTGGATTCTGGATGGGACTCGTCCGTATGACTTTCTCATTCTCGGCGGGTCTGCTAATGTCGAGAGGCTTCAAGCCAGTGAAAATCCGTGGCGCGTTCTGGATATGCTCGGCATTGATAATCGCGCTGCTTGCGGTGCCCTACGTCGGTGGCTCCGAACCATGTGTGGCAAACGGCATCTACGACACCATCTGCACGCTTTTTGTATTCCCCGCAATTGTCTATCTCGGGGCATCAGGCAGGACTACCGATCCACATTCGGCACGCACCTGCGAGTTTCTCGGTCAGATCTCCTATCCGGTCTACATCATCCACTACCCGTTCATGTACATGATGTATGCCTGGGCTTGGAAAAACTCACTCGGGTTCGACACCGTATTGCCTGTCGCAGCAGGAATCGTTGTGACTGTGATCATACTCGCGTGGCTGTTCCTGAAATTCTACGACGAGCCGTTGCGCCGCTATCTGAACAGCCGGCTCAAACGTAGCTGAACCCCACTTATCGCCGTGCAAGGCATGCATTAAAGAAAAAGCGGAGGAGCGTCGGAAAAAATGACGCTCCTCCGCTTTAGCACATTTATATATTGCATATCTTTGCAACATGGCACGCATCAACGACTTCATGACAAAAATCGACCTGTCGGAGCTACGGGAGTATATAATGCGACACGGCACAACCGTGCCGTACCGTCGCGGAAGCGATCTGTGCCGCAAAGGGGAAGTGTGCCGCAATGTAGGCATTGTCAAATCGGGATATTTCAAATTTACCTCCATCGCTTCCGATGGCGAGGAGTGCGTGACCGGATTCACTTTTAAGGATGAAATCGTGACAGATTATGTCTGCTCTTTCCTGTCCAACCGTCCGTCGTTCACCTCAATAACCGCCGGTTCTGACGCTACCGTGCTGCAGGTGCCTATAAGTGCCGTACGCGAGCACCTGAAGGAACATCATCCCGGATTTGTAGCAGAGACATCGTCGGTGCTGCTCAGGGAAGCATATAGCCGTTATATCGACCTGCACACACTCACACCGGAGGAACGGTACAATGAACTGTGCAAGCGCGACAAATGTGATCTTCGGGAAGTCGCACTGCAGGAGATCGCATCATTCCTCACCATATCCCGGCGGCAGTTGCACCGCATACGCAACGGACGGTGACAGGCAAATTGTGACATTTGTCACACAAATCCCGATAATTACACACTAACTTTGGCGTTGTGAAAAGTAATGACGCCATGCGCTACGTATACCTACTACCATTTCCCCTCCTCGTTGCAGTAGTGACACTTACGGTCATCGCCACGCCTTTCGCGGCTAAAGCGGAGAAAGTGCTGCAGATGGTGCCCGCCAAAGTATTCCTATCATCAGGCGATACGCTCTGCACCACCGGCGCGCTGCACATAGGAATCCCACGCGGAAATAAACCGCTGCAGGTGATGGACGGCGCATATACCAGATCACAACGGATTGCACAGCATATCGATCCCGCGACGGTAGATTCCATAAGTCTGTGGGCACGTACGGCTCCGGAGAGGAAACACACCCTGCGGTTCGTCGACGGCTATGGATGGTGCTGGCAACTGGACAAAGGGAAAGCGATAACCGTGCTCGCTTTCTGCAAAAAGGGCTACCGCACCGGCGGAAACGGAGGTATGGGTGTCCGCGACAAGCACTCCATACTGATCATGAAAAATGGTATCGTGATCGCGGAATTCGACAAAACGGACAAGAATTCCGACGACAAGTTCCGCAAGAAACTCATCACCATGGTTGCCGACGATCCTGTACTGACGGATATGATAGCGACATCGCGCGGACGCCGCGACAAACTGCTCCGCTTGCTCAGCCTTTACACACCTGCAACCTGTTCATCACATTAAAAACAAATACACCATGAAACTGCAAACCACAGTACTTACGGCTCTCCTGCTGATGCTGCCGGCAATCCGTGCGGTAGCCGACGATGATCCCGAATCATACCACATCCGTGCAATAACATTCACCGGCGATACCATCGAGGGATACCTGCGCTTCAACCTCAAGACCGGTCTTAAGAACATGTTCTCCAAATCCGGCACCATACATCAGTACATCCATGTAGCCGACTGCCCGGAGAAAGGCAGCGAGTCACAGCGTTATAGCGCAAGTCAGGTCAGGGAATACCGTTACCTCGAACCCACTGAGGATTTTCCCGAAGGTGCAGTAGTGGTTTCGGAGCGTATCAACTCTCCCGTACCGTTCAAGCCCAACAGCAACGTCAGAGGCTTTGCCGAGGAACTTGACCGCCGCGACAGCGGTTCCATCCTGAAGTGGAACGTCTGGGAATCGACCGGCGGCAGAAACAGTGTGAACCGCATCGTACCGGCGATCGGAGTCAAGTTCAAAGGAGCGAGAGCGGCTTACGGCATCAAGATAAACGGAAGAGTATCCCTGGCTCTGCTTCTTAACTATCTGAAGAAAGCGCATCCCGAATTCCGGCAGAAACTCATTGACTATTATATGAAAGGGGATGATGCCAAAGGGCATTGGAACGAGCTTAAAGACAACCCGTCGACAATACTTCTCGTGTACGAGGAGTTTATCAAGGATCATGATCCCATCTCTGATCCGGAGGAGAATAAAGACCTTAAAGAGCTGACCGAAGGAAAGAAAGATAAGAAGAATCCGGCATATGAAGAACCGGCAGCCGACGATCCGGTAGAGTGAGTTTCAAAGACACCCACAGACACCGGCATAAACCGGACGACACTCCGCATGGACGCGCCCCACGAATATCGGTTTGGATATGACATGGGAATGTAGTAACTTTGTTGGTTGAATCCGACCATGACCTCATGGTCTTTCATCATACCAAGAATTCTTCACGATGAAGTTATCGCCTTTAACGTCGCGCCAACGCGCTGTCATCATAATACTCTGGGGTCTGTTCCTGGGAGGCATTGTAGCGGGAATAGTGTTCTTCATGATGGTCTACAACGGAGCCATCGGCTACATGCCGCCGGTCGAGGAGCTGAAGAACCCTACCGACCGTTTCGCATCGGTGGTCTATTCTGCCGACGGTCAGGAACTCGGACGCTACTTCCGCAACACGGGCAACCGTGTCTACGCCGATTTCGACGAGATTTCTGAGAACATGGTCAATGCCCTTGTGGCTACTGAGGATTCCAGGTTTGAGGAACATTCAGGAATCGATGTCCGCGCACTTGCCCGCGTCGCCGTCAAGACACTGCTTCTGGGGCAGCGCAATGCCGGAGGCGGATCGACCATCACACAGCAGCTCGCAAAGCAGTTATACTCCCCCGAGTCAAACGGACTCATGAACCGCATCATGCAGAAGCCCATCGAGTGGATGATAGCCGTGAAACTCGAGCGCTTCTACTCGAAAGAAGAGATTCTGAAGATGTATCTCAACCAGTTTGACTTCCTCTACAACGCCGTGGGCATCAAGTCGGCCGCATATGTGTATTTCGGCAAGAGACCGCGCGAGCTCACCATCGAGGAGGCCGCCACGCTTGTGGGCATGGTGAAGAATCCGGCGCTCTACAATCCCGTGCGCCATCCGGAGCGCACCAAAGACCGCCGCAACACCGTGCTGGACATGATGTACAAGCACGACATGATCACCGAGGAGGAGCGCGATTCACTCAAGGCACTGCCGCTCAAACTCGACTTCCACCGCGTGGATCACAAGGAGGGACTGGCACCTTACATGCGCGAGGAGCTGCGCCGTATGCTCCGCGCCCATAAGCCCGAAGTGAACGATTATCCCTCGTGGGACAGGCAGCGTTATGTCGACGACTCTATCGCATGGGCTACAAATCCGCTTTTCGGATGGATCGAGAAGAATCCCAAGCCCGACGGCACGAAATACGACATATACACCGACGGACTGAAGATCTACACCACCATCGACTCGCGCATGCAGCGCTACGCAGAGGAAGCTGTGGAGGAGCACATGAGCAAGACCCTGCAGCCAGCATTCTTCCGCGAGAAGCGCGGCACCAAATCGGCGCCCTACACCACCAACCGCACGGAGATATCGCAGCAACAGGTCGACGGACTGATTGAGCACGCCATGCAGCAGACCGACCGCTGGCGCAACATGAAGCGCGCGGGCATTTCGGAAGCTGACATACGCAAGGAGTTCAACACTCCGCGCGACATGAAGGTATTCTCTTACGCAGGCACGGTCGACACTACAATGACTCCCCTCGACTCTCTGCTGTACCACAAGCATTTCCTCCGCACCGGTTTCATGGCTATGGATCCTATAAACGGACATGTGAAAGCATACGTAGGAGGTCCGAATTTCGAATACTTCCAGTACGACATGGTGTCGACCGGACGCCGTCAGATAGGCTCGACCGTCAAGCCGTTCCTCTACACCTACGCCATGGAGGAGGGCTTCACACCCTGCGACGAGTTCTCAACACCCAGCCCGTGCTCACCGACGAGACCGGACGGTATGGGCGCCGCGCAATCCGGTCAGCCCGCGTGGGCGAGATGGTAGACCTGCGCTGGGCGCTGACCAACTCCAACAACTGGATTTCGGCTCGCCTCATCAGCCAGCTCTCACCCCCCTCGCTTGTGCGCACCATGCACAACTTCGGCATCACATCGCCCCTCCCCCCGGTGATGTCGCTCTGCCTCGGCCCGGCCGACGTATCGGTGAGCGAGATGGTCACCGCCTACACCGCATTCGCCAACAACGGTATGCGCGTGGATCCACTGCTTGTCACCGCCATAGCCGATGCCAATGGAAACATCATATCGGAATTCACCCCACGCCACACGGAAGTCATTTCCGAGACCGCATATTGGCGCATACTGTCGATGCTGCTCAATGTGGTCGACGGTGGTACGGGCAACCGCATCCGCCGCCCGCCATACAGCCTCACGGCACAGACAGGAGGCAAGACAGGAACCACCAACTTCAATGCCGACGGATGGTTCATGGCTTTCACACCGCAGCTTGTAGCCGGCACATGGGTAGGCGGCGAGGAGCGCTACATACACTTCAACAGCATGGCACAGGGACAGGGAGCATCAATGGCACTTCCGATCTACGGACTGTTCATGAAAAAGGTATACGCCGACCATTCACTCCCCTACACCCAGGACGCCAAATTCACATTCCCTGCCGACGTCAACCTGTGTGAGAAAGAATACTATGGTGTGTCGGACGACGTGGACAACAATGCCGAAGAGGCTTCATTTGAAGGCGTGTTCGACTGACAACACCATGAAAGAATAGAAATCCGGGCGGAAAGCATTATTGCTGCTCCGCCCGGATTCTTATTTATAAGAGATTTTAGTTTCAGAAGTAGAAGTTGGCTGAACGGGTATAGAACAACATAGCCGTGCCCACCTCCTGTGCTGTCTGCTCACCGCACGAAGCACACACTATGGCGAGAGCGAAGCGGAGTGTCGATGCGGGACCGTTGCCGGTGATGATATTACCCGAAACGACGACCGGCGACGTGTGGAAGTGAGCCTTGCTCTGCTTCGGTTCCATACCGGGATAGCAGGTAGCCTCGCAGCCGTCGAGTATTCCGAGAGGTTCGAGCACAAGCGCCGGAGAAGCACAGATAGCGGCTATGCGTCCGCCGCGTGCAGCCTGTGCCTTGAGCAGAGATGTAACAACAGGACTTGCCGCAAGATTTGAGGCACCGGGCATGCCACCGGGGCAGATCAGCCATTCGGCTTCAGCCATGTCATGTTCGTCAGGAAGGATATCGGCTACGACCGTGACACCGTGTGCACCTGTAACGTTTTTCGAGCCATCGTCAGTGATAGCTACGGTGAAAACCGTGAGCCCGGCACGGCGGAGCACATCAACTGTTGCAAGCGCTTCGATCTCCTCAAAGCCGGGAGCGAGAAATAGATAAGAGCGTTTCATGTTGTTTTACGTAAAGGTTGAAAGTATACGGGTTATTTAAAGTAAGATGACAAGTGTCTTACAGTCGCCTCTCATTCATGCCTACTGGGGCGGCTGATTCGCAAATTTAGAGAGAATATTGTAATTTTGCAATATCATTCACAAAAAAATAGAAGATCAGTGAAGAAGATAGCTTTTTTTACCACCATCTGCGCCATTTGCGCCACTTTATGCGGCGGATGCGGCAATTCGCCCGCATGGCATCGCACCGAGGGTAGCGTATGGGCGACATCGTACCATATAACCTATCGTGCCGACCGGCAGCTGGACGATTCCATACTTCACGTCATGGAGCAGGTGGAGATATCGCTATCACCATTCCGCAAGGAATCACTGGTCAGCAGAATAAACCGCGGGGAGACCGACGAGACCGACACGCTGCTGCGCAAGATCTTCGCCGCATCGCGACAGATAAATATTGAAAGCGGAGGCATGTTCGACCCTACTGTGGCTCCGGCGGTCAATCTGTGGCGTTTCGGATACCGCGACAGCGGTCACGAGCCTACCGACAGCGAGATCGAGCAGGCGCGCGGCATGGTGGGCATGGACGGTTGTCGCCTCGAGAATCTACGCATCATAAAGAAATCGGCGGCTACTGAATTTGACTTCAGCGCCATCACCAAGGGCTATGGCTGCGACCTCGTGGGCGAGATGCTGAGGCGCAACGGCTGCACCGACTACATGGTCGAGATAGGTGGCGAGATTGCCCTGAGCGGCAAGAATCCACAGGGAGATCCATGGCATATCATGATCGACGCCCCTGTCGCCAACGACACAGCCGTGGTGCACAACGCAATGAGCGTGGTGAAACTGACCGACTGCGGGATCGCCACATCCGGAAATTACCGTAACTACCGCGACACTCCGTCCGGCAGAGTCGGACACACCATAAACCCGATGACCTGCCGCCCGGTGCAGACCACTACACTCAGCGCCACCGTTATCGCCCCGGACGCCATGACCGCCGACGCACTCGCCACGGCATGCATGGCTATGACAAGCACCGACGCATTGCGCATGATCACCTCACGCCCCGATACCGAAGCGATGCTTATCGAGGCTGCCGACAGTGGCAAATGGAGCGTCACATGCACTGAAAATTTCCCCCGATGAACAGCACACTTACCATACGGAAGTACAAACCGGAAGATGCCGCAGGAATATGCGCGCTGTATAATTATTATGTAGGGCACACTACCGCGACTTTCGACACGGAGCCGGTAAGCGCCGCGTCAATGCGGGAGCGGCTTGACTCTATCGCTGCCGCTTATCCATGTCTCGTCGCCGTCGCACCTGATGGCGGCATTGCAGGATATGCCTATGCACACCGATGGAAGGAGCGCGACGCCTACGTCACCACCGCCGAGACCACAATATATCTCCATCCGCACTACCACCGGAACGGAATCGGGCGCCGGCTGATGACAGAGCTTGCCGGACGCTGCCGTGCCGCCGGAATACATACCCTAATAGCCTGCCTTACGGCAGAAAACGAACCAAGCTGCCGTTTTCACGAAAGCATCGGTTTCGTGCGGGTATCATACTTCCGGGAGGTGGGGAGAAAATTCAACCGCTGGCTCGACATAGCCGATTACCAGCTGATACTCTGACATCACTCCCCACGCCCGACATAGTGCCGGAATCCGGGAGCACGAATGGAACCAACAACAGCGCTCAGGCGTTTAATATTATATTTTGATTCGCGTTAACATCTATTTATAATGAGTTCTAAGAATGAGACACCGCCGACAAAGGAGCGGATAGTGATCGTAGGAGGCGGATTTGCCGGACTGAATCTGGTGAAACGGCTCGACAAAAAGCGTTTCGAGATCATACTTGTGGACCGCAACAACTTCCACTCCTTTCCCCCGCTTTTCTATCAGATAGCATCGAGCGGTCTCGATCCCGGCAGCATCTCATTCCCGTTCCGCCGCGAGATGCGCAAGGAGCGTGCAAAAGGCGCACGCTTTCATCTTGGCGAAGTGAAGGAGATCGACCTCGCACGCAAGGAACTGCACACACAGTTCGAGACATTGCACTACGACCGACTCATCATCTCAGCCGGTACGACCAACAACTTCTTCGGACAACCCGACCTCGTGAAATATGTCTACACGATGAAATCGGCATCCGAATCCATCCGTATCCGCGACGAGGTGCTCGACCGACTGGAACGCGCATCGCTCACGCAGGATGCCGAAGTGAGGCGCCGTCTGCTGAGCTTCACCGTAATCGGAGGTGGTCCCACAGGTGTTGAGGTTGCCGGAGCGCTCGGCGAGATGAAACGCGACATCATTACCCGCGAATACCCCGGCATAAACCCCGACGAGGTGAAGATCACAATTCTCGAGGGCACCGACAAACTGCTCGGCACCATGTCGCCCATGGCATCGCGCAAAGCCCTCGACTACCTTAAGGAACTGATGGTCGATGTGAAGCTGTCGCACCTCATGGTTGCCTACGACAACAACATCGTGCGGCTCGACGACGGCACGGAGTTCTACTCCGAGATGGTGATATGGACAGCCGGAGTGACCGGTGTCAGCTTCAATATAACCGGTGGCGAGCTGCCCATTGGGCGCGGCAACCGTATCGAGGTCGACACGACGAACCAGGTGAAAGGTCACGAAGGGGTCTACGCCTTAGGCGACATCTGCATAATGACCGACGATGCCTACCCCAAGGGACATCCGCAGCTTGCACAGGTAGCCATACAGCAGGCTAAGAATCTTGCCGCCAACCTCAACAAAAACACCGACAAAGCATTCCGCTACCGCGACAAAGGCTCCATGGCTACCGTAGGGCGCAACCTTGCCGTGGTCGACATGAACCATTTCCACCTCTACGGCTGGCCGGCATGGCTCACATGGATGTTCGTGCATCTCATATCGCTACTTGGCATGCGCAACAAAGTGACTGTGCTCATCAACTGGATGTGGGCATACTTCACCTACAACACATCACTGCGACTGCTCATCCACACCACACGCTACCCGCTGCGCTCACGCTGGGGCGAACGGTAACGGCAGGAACAGCAATAGAAAATATTGGTCATCAACCATCCGGACTGACAAGCGAGGTGGGGCGACGCGATTCACAATAAATCTATCGTGAATTTTCCGTCTGCCCCGCTTCATTTTTTTGTCTTTCTTAACGCATATTACAAAAAAGATTGTAACTTTGCGGTGAAACATATCGTGCGTTTTGTCCATTGCGCCGTTCCGGCAGCTTGGCTACGCGACGAAAACCAATCATTTATGCCCTGCCGTAATCTAAATGTGTGGGTGATTAAGGAGAGGCATAAACACTTATCGAGACAAACAACAACTTTGCCGCCGTCCGGATCACAGCCTAACCGCACCGGCTTGATATTGACGGCACCATGATTGAAATGAAGGTAACCCTTGACCTTGGCGGAACCAATATCCGCACCGCGGTAGTCGATGGAAGCACAGTTCTTGACAAGAGTTCTGTTCCCTGTCGTGCCAATGATACGGAACAGGCTGTGATAGAGCAGATCATCGCGTCTATCGAACCTTTGGTCAACGATAAGACCGATGGAATAGGCATCGGCGTACCCTCGGTGGTCGACCCCCGGGAAGGTATCGTGTACAATGCAGCCAATATTCCTTCATGGCGCAAAGTGCCCCTGAAATCCATACTTGAGCAGCATTTCAACCTGCCTGTGCGCGTGAACAACGACTGCAACTGCTTTGCACTCGGCGAGCACCGCTACGGCGCCGGGCGCGGTCTGCGCGACATGGTGGGGATAACCCTCGGCACCGGAGTCGGTTCAGGTCTGATACTTGACGGACGGCTCTATTCCGGAGTGCTTTGCGGTGCCGGAGAAGTAGGCTCGTTGCCTTACCTCGATTCAGACTTCGAGCATTACTGCAGCAGCCTGTGGCTCCGCGACGTGCACAACACCACAGGTGCCGAACTCGCACAGAAAGCCAACGCCGGCGATGCGGAAGCACTCGCACTGTGGCACAAATTCGGCGAAAACCTCGGCGAACTCACAAAAGCTATACTTTTCGCCTACGCCCCCGAAGCAATCGTGATCGGCGGAGGAATAGCCGCCGCCATGCCGCTGTTCCGTGCCGGTTGGGAAAGCACGGTCATGACATTCCCCTACCCGCGCATAGCACAGGGGTGCCGCATGATACAGGCGGAGCTTCCCGACGCCAACCTCATAGGAGCGGCGCTGCTTTTCGAGGAGTGACATCAATCTCCGCACAATCATTCTCTGACATAAGAAATTCATAATAAACCAATCAATATCAATATAGGAAATAACCCTAAATTTATATTATGAGACCAGTTCATCTTAGTATTAATCGCAGAATGCTGTCCCTGTTGATGGGATTGCTTCTGTCTGTAGCCGCCTTCGCCCAGCAGATCACGGTGAAAGGCGTCGTTAAAGACACCGAGGGCGAGCCTCTGATAGGCGCGAGCGTCGTTGTCAAGGGAGTGAACACCGGAACGTCGACCGACGTTGACGGCAACTTCTCACTCCTCGCCAAGAAAGGCGATGTGCTCAACATCACCTACATCGGCTACAAGCCCCAGCAGGCTACCGTCACCGGAGAGCCTATGACCATCATCATGACTGCTGACGCCGCTCAGCTCGAGGAGGTGGTGGTGCTCGGTTATGGAGCCGCACAGCGCAAACAGGACCTTTCGGCATCGGTAGGCGTCGTAGCCAATCCCGAGGAACTGAAAATGCGTCCCGTCACCTCAACCGAAGCTATGCTCCAGGGCGCGCTTCCCGGTGTGACCGTCACCGCCAACGGTGGTGACCCGACAGCATCACCCTCACTGGTGATCCGCGGTCAGGGTTCACAGAACGGTGACAATGTGCTCTGGGTAGTCGACGGTGTTCCCGGCGCCCCCATCACCTCGCTCAGCGACATCGAGTCGATCGTAGTGCTCAAGGACGCTGCATCGGCAGCTATCTACGGTGCACAGTCTGGTGCCGGCGGTGTAATCCTCGTGACAACCAAAGGCGCTAAAGCCGGTGAGGCTACCATCTCCTATGAGGGTCAGTACGGTATCCGCAAGGCTACCAACCTCATCCAGCCTCTTGACGCCGAGGGTGAGATCCTGATGCGTCAGATCTCTTACGCCAACGCAGGTCAGACACTTCCCAGCGGATGGGACGTAACCAAGAATCCCTGGGTAGGCACAACCCGCACAAACTGGATGGATGCGATCTTCCGCACTGCTTTCTATCAGCGTCACAACATCGTGCTCAACGGTGGTTCGGAGAACTTCAGCAACCGCCTCTCGTTCTCCTACAACAATGACGAGGGTACTCTCCGCAACACCTACAGCAAGGATCTCTCGATCCGCTACAACGGCATGTTCAAGCTCAACAAATGGGTGACTGTCCGTGAGAACCTCGTGTGGAAAAACTGGGAGTCACGCTCGAAGAGCACCGACGACTACTACACCGGTCCTATCCTCTCTGCCATCTGGATGCCCGCAGCTGCATCGATCTACAATCCTATCGACGGCACATACGGCGGCACAGCGTGCGAGGATCCCGCATACATCGCACAGTACGGCGAAGGTCTTGCTTCGATCCATGGCGACGTTGTCAACCCCGTGCGTCTGCTCGAGGCTGAGAACCGCTACAACCGCACCACCGACCTCTGGTCGACCACATCGCTTGAAATCGGCAACATCATCCCCGGTCTGCGCTTCGTATCGCGCTTCACCTACAATGTTGTGCAGAACAACTACAAGAACTTCAACCCGCGCGTTGACGAGCCCGGCAAACCGAGCGCAAACAACGGTCTGACAGTGATCTCCTACCGTACAGACAAATGGAATGCAGAGAACACCCTCACCTACGACAACGCTTTCGACAAGCACCGTGTGAGCGGACTCTTCTCCGTGACTGCCGACCACTACGACGGTCACACACTCAACGCAAACGGTCAGAACCTCTCTGACGAGAGCGACTTCCTCCAGTATCTTCCGAACGCTGCGACCACAACCGTGACCGACGCAAAGTGGGGTCCCGACAACAACGTGGCTCTCGTGGCACGTGTAGGCTACTCGTTCGACGACCGCTACTTCATGACCGCATCATGGCGCCGTGACTATGCCGGACGTCTCCCCAAAAACAACAACTACGGCGACTTCCCCGGCTTCACCGCCGCTTGGAAAATCTCTAACGAGAGCTTCTTCCCCGAAACTGACGTAATCCGCCTGCTCAAGTTCCGCGCATCGTGGGGTAAGGTCGGCAACCTCGGTTCTGTAGGCATGGGCTACAAGGCTGCCATGCTCTCATCAGCATTCTGGGATGAGCAGGCACAGTACGGTGTGGCTAACAACACACTTTACAACAACATGGTCTACTACGCCAACTCTATCAACCCGCTCCTCACATGGGAGAAATCGGAGCAGTGGGATATAGGTATCGACGCAGAGATGTTCCACAACCGTCTCTCGCTCGCCCTCGACTACTTCGACAAGAAGACCAACAACCTGATCCAGACCCAGACGATGAACTGGCCTTCGACCATCGGTCTTAACCAGCAGCTCGTCAACCTCGGCGAGATCCGCAACCGTGGCGTCGAGTTCTCAGCTAACTGGAACCACCGCGTGAACCGCGACTGGACATACTACGTGAACGGCAACCTCGCTTGGCTTCAGAACCGCGTCACCGACATAGGCGTGAAGAACGAGGAAGGCGAACCCGGCGTATGGACCGGCGGTGGCGCATTCCGCTCTACAATCCCCTATGTTTACCAGACCGCACAGGGCACTCCCCTCGGCTCATTCTACCTCGTTCAGACCGACGGTCTGTTCCAGAGCGACGCAGAAGCTGCCGCATACGTTGACAAGGAAGGCAACCGCATCCAGCCCAACGCAAAGGCTGGTGACCTGAAATTCATCGACCAGAACGGCGACGGCAAGATCGACGACAAGGACCGCGTCTATATGGGCAACTCGATGCCTAAGTGGACATACGCTTTCGGCGCAGGTGCCACATGGAAGAACCTTTCGTTCAACGCCACCTTCCAGGGTGTCGGCGGTGCACAGGCTTTCTACGCAGCGAAATCGCTCATCCTCAACGACAACGAAGGCAACTTCAACCGTGCTGCAGAGATCCTCAACGCATGGAGCGAGACCAACCGCGACAGCAATATCCCGCGTCTCTCACGCACCGACAACAACGGCAACTTCACCACCGCTTCCGACTGGTATCTTGAAAGCGCATCCTACCTGCGTCTCAAGAATGTGACCGTCAACTACAACTTCACATCACTCGTGCAGAAGTGGGCATACCTCAAGAAGCGCAATTCACAGCTGAATGTATACTTCTCTGCCGACAACCTCTTCACCATCACCCACTATTCAGGTGTTGATCCTGAGTGCGGAGGTTACGATGCCATGAAGTATCCCATATCGCGTGCATTCACTATCGGTGTCAACTTAACCTACTAATCAACGACCAGTCATGAATAAATATATCATAGGATCGGTTTTGGCTGTGATGTCACTGAGCTCATGCTCCGACTTCCTCGACGTACAGCCCGAGGGAAACCCCTCGACCGGCAATTTCTTCACCAATGACCAGCAGGCAATCGACGCTGTCGATTTCATCTACGCGCGTTTCTCGCAGGAGAACATGTTCGGTCGCGAACTCTTCTGGGAACAGGGCGCGGCTAACGATATCGTCTGGGGCAAGACCCGCAGCTTCCCCACAATCGCTACATTCAAGTACACCGGCGATGAAAGCTGTATCCGCGATTCGTTCGATGAGTTCTACAAGCGTATAGCCTACAGCAACTACGTGATCAAGAACCTCCTCAACAAGGAGAACCGCTCGGCTATCGAAACCCGCTCGCTTGGCGAGGCTTACTTCCTGCGTGCTTTCTGCCACTTCTGGATAGCCCACCGCTACGGCACAAACGAGGGTGGTGTTCCCTTCGTGCGCTGGGAGGATTTCGAGGGTGAGTACGACAACTCCATCCCCCCGCAGAGCGCTACCGTAATGGATGACTACGCAATGATAATCGAGGACCTCGATGCTGCGATGAGCTATCTTCCCCGCTTCGAGGAATACAGCGCCGACGACCAGGGTCGCGCACACAAGGCTGCATGTCTCGGCTACAAGGCTAAGACCTACGCTTACTGGGCAACCTGGGACGAGACGAAGTGGAACGATGTGATCACATGCGTCAACCAGCTTGAGAGCGAGTACGGCCGTGGTCTTGCCGACGAATTCGACGACAACTTCTCGCCCGATTTCGCCAAATTCTGGACCCGCGAGTACATCTGGACAATCCCCTCTACCGGCGGCACCAAGATGGGTGGCGTTGAGCTTCCCGGCGTAATGCTCGAGAACAAGGGCTGGGGTATCTACAACGGCTGGGGACAGATCAAGCCTTCCAACGATATCTATGAAGAGATGCTCAAGGATGGTGCCGGCAACCAGCGTCTTCTCTCTTCGATACTCACCTACGGTCAGAAGTTCATGTTCTTCGGCGAAGAGCGCGAGTTCTTCTCGGAATCCGACCTCAACTCCGGCTTCCAGGTGTATAAGTATCAGAAAGCTTTCGCTACCGCAGACTGTCAGGAGACCGGTCTCGTCAGCACAAACGGCAACTGGCCTACAGTCCGCATGAACTTCCCGCTCATGCGCTTCGCAGAGCTGATGCTTTTCCGTGCCGAGGCATACCTCATGCAGGGCAACGGCGCCAAGGCTGCCGAGGATATCAACGCTATCCGCGTGCGCTCACACCTCACCCCGCTCAGCGGTGCAGCTACCATGGCCGACCTCTACCACGAGCGCCGCGTGGAGCTGGCTTTCGAGTATACCAACCACCTCTTCGACCTCAAGCGCTGGCACCGTTCATCGAATGCCGAGATCAAGGCGCTCGCTGCCGCTGAGCTCAATGCTCGCCCCACCGTACGCTACTATGAGGAACGTGAGAATCCCGCATCGGCTTACACCGTGGACTTCTACGAGGACTATACCGACAAGCTCCCCTACAACGACAACTTCATGACCTTCCCCTTCCCGTCGAAGCAGGTCACACAGTCCAACGGCGCACTCAAGCAGCTCCCCTGCTGGCAGTGATGACACTACAGATAAGCCGCTTGCACATTTATGCAATTTAGTGTGCAGACAGCTTAAAAAACAATAATAAAACAGATCCGCGTCAAGGGAATTTTTCGTAAATTTGCCGACGCGGATCTGTTGTTTTTCAACCGCCTTAATAACCAATCAATACCTCACAGTCGCTAACCGATGAATCATAAGACTATTCTGATAGCCGCAGCCACGACACTTCTGGCTGCATGCGCTACCAACCACCGCCCGGTCGATCTTGCCGACCCCATGGTAGGAACAGGCTTCCACGGTCATACATTCCCCGGAGCCACAACACCTTTCGGAGCCGTTCAGCTCAGCCCCGACACACGCGTCGGCGGATGGGACGCAGCCTCCGGCTACCACTATTCCGACAACACTATCGACGGTTTTTCGCACACGCACCTGAGCGGAACCGGATGCACGGATCTCGGCGACGTATTGTTCCGCCCCACAACCGCTGCCGTCGATATCAAAGCCGACACACTCTATCGCCCCGCTGCCTTCTCGCACTCCGGCGAGACAGCCCGTCCCGGCTACTACAGCGTCAAACTCGACGATGAGGATATATTCGCTGAACTGACCGCCACAACCCATACCGGCGTGCACCGCTACACATTCCCCAAGGATAAACCTGCAACCGTGATCGTCGATCTCGACCATGCGCTTACCGATGAGAAAGTGCTGAAAGCGGAGATCGACCGCACAGCCGACAATGAGATCTCCGGCGTACGCGTCACCAACGGCTGGGTCGACGGACATCATGTGTTTTTCACAGCCCGCTTCTCCCGCCCGTTCACCAATGCTGAGATCATACGCGACGGACATGCCGCCGTGCTCACGTTCGACAATACCGGCGAACCTCTGGTGGCTGTAGTGGGTATATCCCCTGTCAGCGCCGTAAACGCTGCCGCCAACATAGATGCCGAAGTCAAAGGATTTGATTTCGACGCCATAGCAGCCGCAGCTTCCGAAACATGGGAAAACGCACTCGGCGTGATCGCCGTTGAGGGTGGCACCGAGGATCAGCAGCGCAATTTCTACAGCTCGCTCTACCACACGATGGTGGCACCGAACATCACAAGCGACGTCAACGGACAGTATCGCCGTAACAACGACAGCATAGCCACCGCAACCGGACGTGCACAGTACTCCACACTGTCGCTCTGGGACACCTACCGCGCATGGCATCCCTTGATGACCATCATCAACCCGACTCTCGTCTGCGACATGATCAACTCGATGCTCGATATGTACGACGCCACAGGCGAACTCCCCATCTGGCCGCTCGCATCGGGCGAGACCGGCACGATGATCGGCTATCACTCCGTATCGGTAATCGCCGACGCATACCTGAAAGGCTACCGGTGCTTCGACGCCGACCGCGCCCTTAAAGCCATGATAGCCTCCACAGGCACACCGCGCAAAGGGGGCGATCTTTACGCCGCCGGCGGATATATCCCCTCCAACTCCAAAAGCGAATCTGTGAGCTGCACCCTCGAATATGCCTACGATGACTGGTGCATAGCACGCATGGCTGAGGCTATGGGGCGCGATGATGTTGCAAGCGAGTATTACAAGCGCGCCGGATATTACGCCAACGTGTTTGACGGATCGACACGCTTTTTCCGCGGCCGCCGCGCCGACGGCAACTGGCAGTCGCCTTTCAATCCGCTTGCCGTGAGCCGCGAGATGACCGAGGCAACCCCCTGGCAGTACCGTTTCGCAGCCGTACATGATGTCAACGGCATGATCAGCCTACACGGAGGAAAAGATGCGTTTGTAGCCGCCCTCGACTCTATCTTCACCGCCCCCGGTGTGCAGGGCGACCTCGTAGACATAACCGGGCTGATCGGACAGTATTCACACGGCAACGAGCCGAGCCACCATATAGCCTACCTATACGATTACGTAGGCGAGCCATGGAAGACCCAGCAGATGACTCGTCGCCTGCTCGACGAGATGTATCAGCCTACGCCCGAAGGCTTATGCGGCAACGAGGACTGCGGACAGATGTCAGCATGGTATATCATGACCGCCCTCGGTCTCTATCCGGTGGCTCCGGGCAGCAACGAGTTCGCGCTCACAAGCCCGATATTCGAGAAAGCCACATTGCGTCTGCCGTCTGACACCACACTCGTGATAACCGCAAACGCCCCGACACGCAACAAGTATATCAGCTCAGTGAGCCTGAACGGCAAGGTAATAGACCGCAACTATCTGACCTACGACGAGATCATGGGTGGCGGAACACTCGACTTCACCCTGACCGACAAGCCCGACATGAACCGCGGCACATCGGCTGACGCCGCTCCCTACTCGCTCAGCCGCGAACAGCGTGTCGCCACACCCTACATAGATACCGACGTGTATCTCTTCACCGACAGCATAAGCGTGGCTATCGGCTGCAATACCCCCGGAGCCACCATACACTACACTCTCGACGGCACGGAGCCTACCGTGGATTCGCCTGTCTACACATCCCCGCTGCTGATCGACCGCACGGAGCAGATACGCGCCATCGGTGTCGCCGACGGTTATCTCCCGAGCCCTCAGCTTGCCGTCACCGCCACCAAGGCTGTCTATCATCCCGCGCTTGCAGTGCGTCCGACAGAGAACGGTGTGAAGTACGCTTACTATGAGGGCCTCTGCAAGAAGACCGCCGACATCACCAAAGGCAAGCTCTGCGCCAGCGGCACACTCCCCCGCCCCTCTATCGACAGAGCCAAGCAGGAGGATCACTACGGATTCATCTTCGAGGGCTACATCAATGTGCCCGCCGACGGAATCTATACCTTCCGCACACGCACTGACGACGGATCATGCCTCTACATTGACGATGTGCTCGTGGTGAACAACGACGGCGGTCACGCTCCGCTCGTAGCCACCGGGCAGATACCTCTGCGCGCCGGCATACACAAGTTCCGTCTACCTTACTTCGAGGATTATGAGGGTCAGCACTTCGAGTGGGGTTGGAAACTCCCCGACGCCGATAGCTTCACCGAGATCCCTGATGAAGCACTGTTCATCCGTTAATCCCCGCACAACGGATCACAGAAATCTGAAAGCAAACAAAAAAACATAAGATATAACGCAATGAAACGCATCATCATTCCCGCTATCGCAGCACTGACGCTCGCCTCATGCGGAAGCAAGGACAACGCCACCTGCAACGGCGCCACCGCAGATGAATCAATCAACGTAATGTCGTTCAACATCCGCTACGACAACCCTGACGACAGCCTCGACAACTGGCAGTACCGCAAGGATCGCGCGGCATCGGCTATCAAGTTCTATCAGGCTGACATCGTCGGCACACAGGAGGTTCTTGCCAACCAGCTCGCCGATCTCAAGGAGCGTCTGCCGGAATATACCGCAATCGGTGTAGGTCGCGACGACGGCAAGGAGGATGGGGAGTTCAACGCACTCTTCTTCCGCACATCACGCTTCGAACCGCTCGAAAGCGGCACATTCTGGCTCAGCGAGACCCCCGACAGCGCCGGTTCGCTCGGCTGGGACGGCGCATGCAACCGCGTGGCAACCTGGGCACGCCTCAAGGACCGCGCCACAGGCAAGACACTGCTTGCGCTCAACACACACCTGGACCATGTGGGTAAAGTGGCTCGCTACGAGGGTATAAGCCTTATATTCAACAAAATCAACGAGCTCAGCCAGGGCGCACCCGTGGTTGTGACCGGCGACTTCAACTCCACACCTGAATCTGACGTTGTGAAGCATGTCACCAACGCCGACGATCCCAACCACCTCAACGACGCCCGCCAGCTTGCAGGAGTGGTCTACGGACCGAAATGGAGCTTCCATGACTTCGGCGGCATCCCCTACGAGCACCGCCCGCTGATCGACTACGTGTTTGTGCGCGGCGACCTCACCGTCGACCGCTATGGCGTGCTTGCTGAGACTGAGAACGAGGGCTTCCTCTCCGACCATGCCCCTGTACTCGTGACCGTCACACTTGACTGATAAAGACACTGAAAGCGATGAAAAATATAAAGAGTATAGCCCTGCTGCTCGCCGCAGCACTGATGACACCGGCGGCAAACGCCGAGAAAGGCCGTGACAAGGAGCTGACCTACGTCATGCCCCAGCCTTACGATGTGCCGGTGATTGTATCGCCCAAAGGCGACAAGGTGAAGAATGTCATTCTTATGATCGGCGACGGCATGAGCCTCGCCCACATAGCGTCGGCATGGTCAGCCAACCATGGCAAGCTCTATCTGGAGAACGCCCCTGTGGTAGGTCTCTCGAAGACATGGTGCCTCGACAAGCTCATCACCGATTCCGGTGCCGGCGGAACAGCGCTCGCATCAGGCAAGAAGACCAACTACCACTGCGTGGGTGTCGACGGCGAAGGGAAAGCCGCTAAATCGCTCGTAGAGTATGCCCGCGACAACGGTCTCGGATCGGGAATCGCCGTGACATGCCGCCTGTGGGACGCCACACCCGGCGATTTCTGCTGCCACATCTACAACCGCGACGACGAGGATGATGTGATGGCTGACTACGTGAACTGCAAGGCTGACGTCGTTGTCGGTCCCGGATGGTCGAAGATGATCGGACGCAAGGACGGCCGCAATCTCTTCAAGGAGCTCGAGGCTAAGGGTTACCAGACACCCCGCTCGCTCGATGAACTCGACGCGATCAGCACCGGCAAGGTGTTCTGCGTCACCGACTCATTCGATACAAAACTCCCCGCTGAGCGCGGCGACTATCTCGCCCGTGCGGCTCTCAAGGCTATCGACATACTCCACCGCAACAACCCCAACGGTTTCTTCCTCATGGTCGAAGGCTCGCAGCTCGACGACTACGGTCACTTCAACGACCTCACCCTGCTCATGGAGGAGACTCACGACTTCGACCGCACAATCGGCGCCATATACGAATGGGCGGCGAAAGATGGCGAGACTCTCGTTGTCGTGACAGCCGACCATGAGACCGGCGGTCTCACACTCGTCGACGGCGACAAGGAGGAGGGACGCATAGTCTGCAAATTCTCCACCGGCGGTCACAGCGGCACTATGGTTCCAGTATATGCTTTCGGACCCGGCGCCGAGAACTTCACCGGCATCTACGAGAACACCGAAGTGGCAAACCGCATAATGCAACTGCTCAATCTCAAGTAATCCACACATGAGAATCAACCTCATTCAGGCTACGATGGCCGCGGCGGCTCTTATGCTGCCTGCGGCCATTTCGGCTCAATCATGCGGCAACGATGTCAAGTACCGCATACCGTACAAGAACACCTACGTCAAGGAGCCGCTCACGGCTGAGAACATCTTCCGCGTGATGAAGCCCGACTCCATAGCAATCGGCAGTTTTGAAGAGGCACGCAAGGTGCTCCCCGCTCCGATATGGGACGGACACAGCAAGGAGATCGACATGTACTGGCGCGCGTGGGAGATAGCCCTGCGCAACCTGCGTCATCCCGAGCCCGGCTCCGGATTCGTGGTCACCTACATCGACCCCGCCTACAACGGCAACATCTTCATGTGGGACACCTCGTTCATACTGATGTTCGCACGCTATGGGGCGCGCTTCTTCCCCTTCCAGCGCACTCTCGACAATTTCTACGCCAAGCAGCACCCCGACGGATTCATCTGCCGCGAGATCAAGGCTGACGGCGCCGACTGCTTCGAGCGCTACGATCCGGTGAGCACCGGCCCCAACCTCATACCATGGAGCGAGATGGTCTACTACCATCAGTATGGCGATATGGAGCGTCTGCACAAGATCTTCCCGGTGCTCTGCGGCTACAACAGGTGGCTGCAGCGCAACCGCACGTGGCAGAACGGCACATACTGGTCGAGCGGCTGGGGAACAGGCATGGACAACATGCCGCGGGTTCCGAAAGACGACAACCAGATCTTCAGCCACGGCCACATGACTTGGCTCGACACCAACCTGCAGCAGCTAATGATAGCCAACCAGCTGCTGGAGATGGGATTCTATATCGAGCGTTGGCAGGAGATCGAGGATTTCGAGGACGAAGCCAAGATGCTCAAGAACTACATAGCCGACAATCTCTGGAACGACTCGACCGGCTTCCTCCACGACCAGTATGCCGACGGTTCACTCTGCGCCACCAAGGGGATCGGTGCCTTCTGGGCGCTGCACACCCCCGGATTGCTGACGCAGGAGCGCCAGGACCGGCTTGTGGCGCACCTGACCGACACCACCGAGTTCCTGCGTCCGGGTGTGATCCCCTCGCTATCCGCCGATCATCCCAAGTACAACGTCAACGGACGCTACTGGCAGGGGGGCGTATGGCCGGGCACCAACTACATGGTGCTGCTCGGACTTGCCAAGAACGGCTACCGTGAGCTCGCTTTCGATCTCGCCAAGCGCCATTACGGACAGGTGTTCGAGGTGTTCAACAACACCGGAACATTCTGGGAGTACTACGCTCCCGAATCAGCCGAACCCGGATTCATGGCACGCAAGGAGTTCGTCGGCTGGGCTGGACTGCCACCCATCGCCGAACTGATCGAATTCATCATCGGCATCCGCGGCGACTATGTTGAGAATGAGATCGTGTGGGACATGAATCTCACCGACCGCCACGGCATCGAGCGCTATCCGTTCGGACCCGAGGGCTCGATAACACTCACCGCCGACAACCGCCGCTCAGCCAACGACGAGCCCCGGATAAACACTGACAGCAATGTGCCTTTCCGCCTGCGCGTGATCTACGGCAAGGGTAAGGAGAAGACCATCGACGTCACTCCGGGCAAGAACAGATATTGACACCGTTTCACAAACGAAAAAACAACCACACCTACATGCGACTCCATAAACTTATCACACCTGCCGCACTGCTCACGCTCGCGGCACTCGTCACCCCCGTGGCGGGCTGCAAACAGCCTGCGACGGAAACTCCTGCGGCATACACCCCCGGCGCACGCCCTGCTCCGGAAGCGCGTAAATTCGTCAGCACCGCCGTTGAGAAAAAGATAGCCCAGGTAGCGGCTATGATCGCCGATGAAAAGCTGCGCACCATGTTCGAGATCTGCTATCCCAACACACTAGATACCACGGTGAAATTCAAGATGGTCGACGGCAAACCCGACACATTCGTGATCACCGGCGACATCGACGCCATGTGGCTGCGCGATTCATCCGCCCAGGTATGGCCGTACCTGCAGCTTCTCGGCGAGGACGAGGAGCTGCGCCAGATGGTTGCGGGACTGATCGCTCGCCAGGCGGCATGCATACTCATCGATCCGTATGCCAACGCGTTCAACGACGGTCCGAAGGGAAGCTACTGGGAGACCGACGTCACCCAGCCTATGGCTAAGGAGCTGCACGAGCGCAAATATGAGCTCGACTCGCTCTGCTACCCGATCCGCCTCGCCTACCGCTACTGGCAGCTCACCGGCGACGCTTCGGTATTCGATGCCAAGTGGCAGCAGGCTATGGAGCTCGCAGTAGCCACGATGCGCAAGCAGCAGCGCAAGGATGGACGCGGCGACTACAGTTTCTACCGCGACTGTGACCGTCCGACCGACTCGCAGATCAACCTCGGCTGGGGCGCGCCCGTGCGTGCCAACGGCATGATATTCTCGGCATTCCGCCCGTCGGACGACGCCACACAGTACGGCTTCCTCGTCCCCTCCAACATGATGGCTGTCGTATCGCTCCGCCAGCTCGCACAGATAGAGCGCGAGGTGTACGGCAACGAGGAGTTTGCCAACGAATGCGAGGCGCTTGCCGATGAGGTCGACGCCGGTATACGCAAGGACGCTGTCGTGCAGCACCCCACGCGCGGCGAGGTCTATGCTTTCGAGGTCGACGGCTACGGCAACCACACATTCATGGACGACGCCAACGTGCCGAGCCTTCTCGCCGCCCCCTACCTCGGTTACTGCGAGCCTGACGATCCCACATATCTCCGCACGCGCGGTCTGGTGTGGAGCGAGGACAACCCCTACTTCTTCCGCGGCGAAGCCGGCGAGGGTATCGGCGGTCCGCACGTAGGACTCAACTATCCCTGGCCTATGAGCATAATAATGCGCGGACTCACCTCCACCGATCCCGAGGAGATCCGCGAGTGCCTGCGCATGCTCCGCGACACCGACGGCGGCACAAACATGATGCACGAGGCATTCAATGCCGACAACGACAAGAAATTCACCCGCGACTGGTTCGCATGGGCTAACACCCTCTTCGGCGAGCTCGTGATACGCACCGCCGAGGAGCACCCCGAGATCCTCGCGAATCCCCTGTCGGAAGAGAAATGAGACTGACACGCACACTGCTCCCGGTTGTATGCATCCTCGCCTCGCTGGTGGGATGCACCGCCGGTGGCACGGATAAAGAGAGCGTCAGCGCAGGGCAACCTGAGCTGCGGTTCGCCGACGGACGCTTCCGCATACTGCAGCTCACCGACCTGCACTGGAAGGACGATGCCGCCAACTGCGACACCACCGAAGCCACCATCCGCGCCCTGGTGGCTGCCGAGAAACCCGGGCTGATAGCACTGACGGGCGACGTGGTCACATACGAGCCCGCAACTGCCGGATGGCAGCACATAATCCGTATACTCGACTCACTCGAGGTGCCTTTCACCATCGGGATCGGCAACCACGACGCCGAGTATCTCACACGTGACTCTATCTTCACGCTTGCCATGGTTTCCCCCTACTACGTGGGCGACCGTGGTCCCGCCGCACTGCACGGACGCGGCAACACGCTGCTCCCCGTAATCGGCGCGGACGGCAAGACCGCCGCCATGATCTACTGCCTCGACTCCAACGACGATCCCGCCTCGGAAATCTACGGTCCATACGACTGGATCCACTTCGATCAGATACAATGGTACCGGCAGAAATCCGACTCCGTCACCGCAGCGGCGGGAGGCACCCCCGTGCCGTCGCTTATGTTCTTCCATATCCCGCTCCAGGAGTATGCCGGAGTGATGGGCGACCCCAACACCTTCGGCTGTGCCAAGGAGGGTGCGGGAGCATCGTCGGCTATCAACTCCGGCTTGTTCGCCTCGCTGCTTGAGCAGGGCGACGTGATGGGTGTCTTCGCAGGCCATGACCATGAGAACGACTTCGTGGGGCTGAACCGCGGCATCGCGCTTGGATTCGGCAGATGCACCGGCACACAGGCATACGGCGACGCGCACCGCGGCGGACGCATCATAGAGCTGCACGAAGGTGAGCGCCGGTTCGACACATGGACCGTCACCCCCGACGGTCGTGACCCCGCATGGCACTATCCGTCGGCGCTCAACGATGTCATGGCTGCGGAGATGACCTATCTCCCCGCTATCGAACATGCCGATACCGCGCATGGCGTCAGCTACGACTACTACGAGGGGCTGATGAAGCACACCTCGCAGATCACCGATGCAATGCACCGCAGCAGCGGCACCATACCGAACTTCGATATAACCGGAGCACCGGTCGATGATCATTTCGCCTACCGCTTCCACACGCTGATACGCATTCCTGAGCGCGGAGTCTACCGCTTCCACACCTATTCCGACGACGGCTCCACACTCGCCATCGACGGAAAAACCGTTGTCGACAACGACGGCGGGCACAGTGCCCGACTGCGCGAGGGAC
>JAAGKN010000424.1_pt1 | contig 85733 bp, 76 predicted proteins | sample 6206371 | NCBI WGS metagenome assembly JAAGKN01 (sample SAMN11533720, study PRJNA540317) | gut metagenome | isolation source: fecal pellets from male and female animal of same cohort | host: Peromyscus leucopus | place: USA:CA | collected 2017 | reverse complement strand
GTGCGGTATATTCGGCCGGGCAATCAATACAGGTCATACCGTCGGCGTATTGCCCAATCGGGCACACCAACACCCCGCCAATGCAAGTGTAACCCGCCGGACATTCGGTGCAAGTGTTGCCGTTTCGCATAAACCCGTCATTACAAACCCACGGACAATCGTTACCTTCGGGACTACCAGAATCGGTGTAATGTGAATCATCTGGCCCATTTGTACAAGGCAAACTATAAGAATATCTTGTCATCTCATTATAAACAACCGGTCTGGATAAATAATATCCGATTCCAGCTGACTGCCATACAAATACCCCGCCACCATATCCGGAATATTTTTCTTGCCAAGGAGCCCAGAGAGATTGGGCTATTCCTTGCGAAAATTGCATGCGTACCTGTTGTACTGTACAGTTGTTTATAGAACTAGCAATCGGCAGACCCATTGCATACGGTTTATTCCATGACAAAATATCAAAATTATCAGTAACATTATTTAGTGGTCTAAAATCATCCGGAACAAATTCAGGACAATCATATTTTATATTATTATTGCAATATGAAGTATTACCGCATGTTTCACATACTGTACCATTTAACCAATATCCAGGATTACAAGATATCCGCTCGCTGCCCTGTGGACATGTCGAAAATTTCGGACATATTGTACATGAATTATTATCGTTGTAATATCCGGCCATGCACTGAAATGCATCCGTATTTGTACACAAAGAGTTTTCTGGACACGCGAGGCATTCGGTACCTGTATCATAAAATCCTGGATGGCATGCTCCAGGTAGCCCGGGATCATTTTCAGCATATGGTAGACACTGACCATTTGTATGTGCAAAAAATCCATCTGAGCATTTTATTTCAACCCCTCCTGGGCACTCAACGCCATCTGGACATTTACTGCAGCTGTTACCGGTACGATAATATCCGGCCGCACAAAAATCATACATATTTTTAACATTACTAATATTTCTCGGGCAATAATATCCTTTGGGACATGTTGAGCAGGTTCCATTTGTTGTTTTATAATAACCTGTATCACAAATATAGCTCGTGGTTCCTGCAGGACACCATAAAGCAGAAGTACACTCTATACAATATTGTTTATATTTCAATGTTTCAACACCAAATGGATATCGTGCATATCCAGCGCCGCAGCTTTGCAATACTTCGCCATCACATACATGCTTTGAACATGAATTGCATTGGTTGTTATATCTGAACCAACCATCATTACAATGAAATATTTCATTGCCACCAGCACAGGTCGCGTTCTGTGGACACGCGTTACATTTTCCATCCAGCAGGTATGCGCCCGCAGTGCATGTAAAATCGGTCGGGGATGTACAGATTGTATTTGGCGGGCATGCGGCGCATTCGTTTGAACCGGTGTCATAAAATCCCGCAACACAAGTATATTTTTCGCCATCACATGTGGCATTATAAATGCAGTTTACGCACACACCATTTGACATATATTGATTTTCAGGGCATGCGGCCGCATGCGCCAAGTTTCCAAAAAACGCACAGCATAATAAGATAAAAATCTTATAAATATGTCTTGATATAAAATTATGCATTTTCTCCCCTTGAATTAAAAAAACACTGAAAAATACTTTCAAGTGGTTGAATTTTTTTGTCTATGAGGAACTTTGACCTTCCGCACATGCCATAGCATAATGCATGTGGATTATAGCATTTAGATTATTTATAAACAACATAAAATAGAAGCCTTTGATGTATAATCGGCACCGGTCACTATTTAACTGGATTGCCGCGGTCGTCCGTCTTAGCTACCGCTACGCCGCGACTCCTTCGCAATGACAATGTGTTGAAGTACACAATCATACCCCTCTGTCATTGCGAGCAAGCGTTAGCGCAGCGTGGCGATCCAGAACAAAAGCGACCAAGTGCACTATTGACTGGATTGCCGCAGTCGTCCGTCTTCGCTATCGCTGCGCCGGCCTCCTTCGCAATGACAGTGGTACTAAGTGCACAACACACACTATCGTCATTGCGAGCCCGCAGGGCGTGGCGATCCAGTAATTTAATGAACCGTGACTCTCTATTTCTGGATTGCTTCGCTTATCACCAACAAAATTTAACAATTTTGCGGGGCCCGATTTCACTCGCAATGACAATGGTGTGTAATGTCGCGCAGAGACCAGCCCGCGCTACAATGTAATGAAGCAGTCAATGATGCTCGTAATGACAAAAGAAAAATCCCCCATGCGGGGAATTTTGATTATTTATTCGGAATAATCTTGATTTCAACACGACGGTTTTGCGCGCGCCCCGCCGCAGTGTCATTGGACGCAATCGGGTTTGATGGGCCCATACCCATAACTTCAAACCGCAATGCCTTTACACCCTGACCCTGCAGATAGGCGGCGACGGATGCAGCACGCTGCTGTGACAGGGTTTGGTTATATTCCGCACTGCCGGTATTGTCGGTATATCCCATAACCATTACGGTTGAATTGCTGTATTTATTCAACACCTTGGCCACGGAATTCAGTGTCGCATAGAAACCGGCGCTGATATTTGCACTGTCGGTATTAAATGTGATATTGCCCGGCATAATCAGGCGTATGCTGTCACTGGTGCGTTCAACGCCAACACCGGTTGATGCCAACTCTTGACGCAATTCAGCCTCTTGCACATCCAGGTAATATCCCGCGCCGCCGCCCAATGCCGCCCCGGCCAGGCCACCAACAATCGCGCCCGTTGCATGATTTTTCGTTACCAACGCGCCCGTCGCCGCACCCGCCGCCGTACCAATCGCGGTGCCCCATACGGCCTTTGATGTCTGGGATTGACCGGTGTACGGGTTTGTTGTCGTACATCCCGCCGTCAATGCCAAAACCGCCGCCAATGTTGCAAATTTTTTCATAAACTTCTCCTTTTCCATATAAACGATTTTATTCTACCGTATTTTCTGAAAAAGAAAACATATTTTATTTAGCGCGTCTTTTGATTTGCCGTGGCCGCGCGCGTCACAACTTCTTTTTTAACCGCGGCGGCGCTGTCTTTGTCATCCTTGCGGCTGCAGCCATAGTTTATATGAAATACAACGCCCGCACTGATTGCGACATATACCAATATTTCCAGGATTTCCTTCGCTTCTTTCTTCCAGTCTACTTTTTTCTTTGTTTCCATATTAATTACCTTTGTATAAAAATCTGTCCATTAAATAAGAAAACCACCCGTATGGGTGGAAAATTCTGGTGGATGTTGAGGGACTCAAACCCCCGACCCTCTCGGTGTAAACGAGATGCTCTAATCAACTGAGCTAAACATCCAGAGCCAGCGCATAATAAATTATTTTTTTTGCTTTGTCCAGTATTTTTTAACAAAAAACCCGGTTTGAACCGGGTTTTTATTATTTTGTTTTGGTATTGCCAAACAAGCGGAAGAATAAACCGTTCGGTTTCTTTTCCGTTTTCAGAACTTTACCAATCTGTTCCATCATCGGTTCGCGATGGGATTTGATAAAGTTACGCAACTGCGCCTGAATATGCGTCTGAACATATTTGTCATCCGGCATTTCTTTAAATGTTGCGGCCGGCTTTGTCCACAGACCCGCAATGTTACCCAAATACAGATTGTTCAATGTTACCGGTTCGCCCTTCTTTGCACGGACCCAGCCATACTGATCACGACCCGCGTTGGAAATATGCTTTGCCAATACGGATGCGTTTTCCTTGCTGTCTTTGAACATAGCTTCGGTTACGGAATACTTATCCTGAAACTGAGCAATGATGTTAAAGAAATGAACCGCATAGTCATAAATACGCATGTCATTTGGAATCGGCCCCAATGACTGCAACGCAGAACGCATATCCTCTAATGCGGTCATGGTCTGCAATTTTTTTGTACTTTTTTCAAATGCCATTTTTTGTCCTTTTTATATACGATAGCAATTATATCATAAAAACATGTGTTTTCAAAATCATTTCAGTGGCGCCCATCGGCAAATTACAGACGCATGTTCCACATCACCCGTTCTGATTTTGTGATAAGATGTCATACCGGAAATCGCAACATCAACCGCAACATCGGGGGTGGTCGGCTTTATTTCCTTCTTGAAATTCAATTCAATCCCGCACAGGCGGTGCGTATTTCTGAAATCGAACCCAACACTTTCGGTCGCCCATACGGCATATACCGCATTATTTATATGCTGATTTACATCAATATCATCAAACCGGCATTTCATGATATGCGTTTTTTCCGCATCAAAATCCGCAAATCGTTCAAATGTTCGATTCCATGCGCGTCGGTCAATTGACTGACAAATCTGTAGATGTTCATCAAATCGTATGGGTCGGCGCGTCGCCATATCAATCAAAATCCATTGTGATGTTGCACGCACCATCAACCGCCCATCGGCGCCACGAACTTCAAAATCACGCACCGCACGCAGCGTATCCTGGCACGACGGCCAGGTAAGGAAGGATAGCTCCTCCCCCTCACGCGGGAGCTCTAATATATCCACCAGATAATGCGTCACAACCCACGCCAGATTGTTTTCCAATAAAAATGTGCGCCCACACCCCAGCATTTCCGCATGCGCGTCACCCATACCCTGTAACTCGTTCATTAGTATCAGCGGCCGAACATTACCATATCGGTCACACTGATACGCCTGAAGCGTGCGTTTGACTTCCATCTCTAACATATTATTCCCCCTGGGGTGCGACAACAAAGTCCAACGCATCACCCGTCTGGATATCCAGCGCACGCGATGCAGATTTAATGACACCAAACAGTTCCGCAGGCGTCGTTGCCGGCACCGTCAGCATGGCCAGCTTTGCACCATTGCCAACCTTACGCTCGGTCCGCAGGCCACGGACGGATTTTATTATATCCAGCGCAATTGACATATTATCAACATTCGTCGCGCGCGCCGCATCCACATCCGGGAACGCCGTCAGATGCAGCGTTTGCCCACCTTCGTAATCCTTGTATATTTTCTGCCACAGTTCTTCGGTAACGAACGGGATAAACGGCGCGTACATTCCGATAATCGCCCGCAGGACTTCAAACAATGTCCACTGTGCCGCCAATTTGGACTGCTCGCTATATTTTTCCGGCGACCAAAAACGGTCTTTGATGAATTCCAGATATCGGTCACAGAACACATCATAGAAAAACGCGTCAACCGCCGCACGCGCATTGTAATTGTCGTATTTATCCAGATTGCGACGCGTGTCCGCAATCGCCTTATTCAATTCATCCAACACCCAGCGGTCTTCGATAAAGCGGTCGGCAACATCAACATGTGCCGCGGCGCTTGGTTCAAAATCAGACAAATTCATCAAAACATATTTCGATGCATTCCACAATTTTGTCAGCAGCTTGCTGCCGCGCTTTACCTCATCATCACTGTATCTGATGTCGGTGCCGATTGGTGCCGTTGCAATCCAATAACGCATTGCATCCGCACCGAATTTTTCAACCGTGTCCAGCGGGTCCGTACCATTACCCTTGGTCTTGGACATTTTCTGACCCTTGGCGTCGCGGACCAAGCCATGGAAATTTACCGTACGGAACGGCACATCACCCATGATATACATCCCCAGCATTACCATGCGCGCCACCCAAAAGAATATGATGTCCGGCCCGGTATACAGCAGGTCATTTGGATAATACTTTTCCAATTCTGGGGTCTGTTCCGGCCAACCCAGTGTCGAAAACGGCCACATGCCCGATGAAAACCAGGTGTCCAGGCACGACGGGTCCCGCGTCAAGGATTTGCCACCGGATTGTTTGATGGCTTCTTCCTCGGACTCGGCAACATAGATGTTTCCGTCCGCGTCATACCATGCAGGAATTTGATGTCCCCACCACAGCTGACGCGAAATAGACCATTCATGAATATCCTTCATCCATGCCATAAACAGATTATATCTGTGTTCGGGCATAAATTTTATGCGACCTTCCTCTACCGCGCGGATGGCGGGTTCGGCCAACTTTTTCGCATCCACAAACCATTCGTCACGAACCATGTATTCGACAACAACATTGCCGCGTTCAGAATACGGGGTCGGAATAACCTTGTCCTCTATCTTTATCAGCAGTCCCGCCGCATCAATATCCTTTATAATTTCCGCGCGCGCCGCAAAGCGGTCCATCCCGCGATACTTTTCCGGAACCGCCGCAATATCCAACATCTTTGCATCACCGGTCAGCACGCACAGCGGCGCTAAATTGTGACGCAAGCCAACTTCCCAGTCGTCCTTGTCATGGGCAGGTGTGATTTTTACCGCACCAGTACCCTTTTCAGGGTCGGCATGAACATCGCCAATAACCGGAATTTCAATGTCGGTCAGCGGGATTATTGCCGTCTTGCCAATCAGGTGGTTCAACTTTTCATTATCCGGATGAACGGCAATCGCCTGGTCGCCGAACAAGGTTTCCGGCCGCGTTGTTGCAATTTCAATATAGCCGCCGTCCTTTAACGGGTATTTGAAGTAATAGAACTTACCCTTTTCATCGCGAACATTTACCTCTAGGTCGGAAATGGATGTCTGCTGCTTAGGGCACCAGTTGACCAAACGCCGCGCCTTGTATATCAGGCCTTCGTTGTACATCTTTACGAACATTTTTATAACCGCCCGCGACAGGCCCGCATCCATGGTAAAGCGTTCGCGATGCCATGCGGGGGTCGCCCCGATTGTATGCAGCTGATTTATAATCTGGCCGCCCTTGTCCGCCTTGTACGCCCAGGCCGCATCCAGCAATTGTTCATGCGACAGCGCGCGCGGATTTATACCGCGTTTGGATAAATCGCGTTCCACCATCAGCTGCATCGCAATTGATGCATGGTCGGTTCCGGGCTGCCACAAAACATCATAGCCACACATGCGCTTATACCGGCAAATAATATCGGTCAAAACATTGTCCAACGCATGGCCCATATGCAGATTGCCCGTCACATTCGGCGGCGGCATCATGATGCAAAACGGTGCCTTTGCGGATGCGACATCGTTTTCCCAGAAGTTGTTTTCATCCCAGAATTTTTGAATTCTGGTTTCTATTTCACGCGCGTTTATGTTTTTGCCCAGTTCTATGTTCATTTTTTATTTCCTGATGTTCGGTGTCCAATTCGAAGTATCGATATCTTTTAATTCTGTGCCGGCGGCATCAAATGGTCGCCAATGCTGTGTGCGGCCGACGGGCCCTATTTTCCCACGGACATTCAATGTGCCCGGCGCATCCTGCCAGATAAGGCTGGAATATACCTTGCCGGATGTGGGGTCCATGATTTTTCCATCTTCGTACCTATTATCGTCCGCATCCCATTCCAGGCCCCATATTATATCCAGGCCAGAATATTTCGGTGCGCCTTTTATTTTATCCGCAACTTTTACCGGACGCGCAATGGTTTCCGTAATTTTTCCATCCGCCCCGTACAAGGCCACAATTCGCCCCGCCAGACGCACTTCACCCCCATCTTTGTATTCGTAAAGCGCGACCACCGATTTAGGCTGATTTGTCTTGTCATCAATAGTCTGATACATGCCGGCCAGTGGCGCGGCAACGGCGAACGCCGGACATATTATGGCCAGCAATACAGAAATCATTTTTTTCATTGTATCCTCCATGAAAAACTCATTTTTTAATCGTATCAGAATAAATTCAAAATTCAAGCGCACATAACAGCCTTAAATACCGACATAAATTATGATATAATAAGTAATATGAGAGTAAAATAAACAACCTAACACTTGACAAACACACAAATTGTATTATATTTATAACAAATAACCAATACAAAGGGGAAATAAAATGAATCCTTTTATAAAAGCGACCATTAAAAAAACGATTGAAGAAAATACAATTTCATGCACACGCATGCCCGGCACCGACGAATACACGGTAAAAAACAAGGCGGGCAAAACATTGCTTACCATTATCAATGGGTGGGATTATGGTCGTTATATTATTTTGGTAAACGGTAAATCGGTTGCCGATATTGAATCATATGCCAATGATCCGGCACCGCGCACACAGATACAGAAAGATGTTTTGGATATCATAACTCTGGTTTCAAACGAATTCCAAAAACAAAGAACCAAACAGCACGAACAAGATGAAATAGCAAAAGCTAAGGCATCCATGAGCGCCGCTGATTTGGCCGTATTCGAATTCTTGCAGAAGCAGAAATAAATTAAGAAAAAAAAGACCGCATCGCGGTCTTTTTTTATACCGTGCGTACAACACGGCAAAAAGTAACACCATATACGGCCGACGCACCCGCACGCATCAGCACGCGACGCAACTCTGAAAAAGTCGCCCCACTCGTATACACATCATCTACCAGTAAAATTTTACGACCACGAATTTTATCAGGGCGCACAACACGAAATACACCGCGTATGTTTTCCTTTCTTTGACGCGGGGTCATGTGCCCCATGGCCGGGCGATGCCGGCGGCGAATACTGTCCACATCCAGGGGCCGGTCCAACGCGCGCGCAATGGGCCTGGCTAACAATGTCGCCTGATTATAAGTTCTGTGAAACAGGCGCGGACGCGCCAATGGCACCGGCATCACAATATCACAATCGACCGCAACATCACGCAACGACCATATCATTGCACGCGACATAAATGTTGAATATTTTATTTTGCCACAGTGTTTAAACGGCAGCATAACATCGCGTGACACATCGTCATAGCGACATGCGCTTCTTATCCAATCAAGTTCGTTTTGACCCGCCGCACAAACAGGGCACATATTTCCACGCCCCACAAGCGGATATCCGCAGCGCGCACATTTTGGCTCATCAATCCATTCAAAACATCCCCAACAATCCCCGCATAATTCACCATGAATAGATACCGGCGCGCCACACACAGGGCACGCCGATGGAAATAAAAATTCAATTATCCGATTAAACCCGCGAACTAAAAAGCTCAATTTTTTATTACCAGCTTATGCTTTTATATGTTTTCTTTCCAACGGTGTCACCGAAAATATTGCGCTTTTGCTCGCTAAGCGTTTCATACTGGTCACTGGAAATAACCCGCAGGACAAAACCATCTTCATTGCGTTGGGACAATACCGGCATAATACGCTGCTCTGACACGCCGGTATCACGCAAAACCTGCTCTACTATCGCCAAGCGCCGCGCGGCCAATTTACGGTCATCCATATTTGTTGTTGCGCGTTGCGGAATCGATACCTGAATCGCGCGTTTTGGATTGCTAACCACGATGCCGGCATATTCGGTCAGCAAATTGTAATTGTCACGCGACAGGGCCGCATCATCGCCACGAAATCTGATTTTGATTTCCAATGGGCGAACACCGCCGGCCTCTGACAAATCACGCGCAGCGGTAAAACCTTCAATACCGGTGCTCATATCACTTGCCACATCAAATCGGTCATCAATCTGATATGTAGACAGATGCTTGTTCTCTGACAAATATGTTTTACGAAACGCCTTACGCAGTTCGGATGGATTCATACGCGACATGTCATCACGGACCGCGGCAATACGCGGGGATGCTGTCTTTTCAACCGTACGAACGACAACATCGTCATCCATTGGAACAACCATACGACTAATCTTTACGGGGGCGGGCGCGGCATCCGCCGTCTTTGATTCGGCCACCACATCACGCGATGCGACAACCGGCGCCGCGATTACAGCGGGGCGGGACGCCACCGCACGCGGCGCCGCTTGGGCCGATGCTGTGCGGGCACTTTCATCCGCACGACGCTGCAATTCAATCAGGCGCGCAATCTGTGCGTCCATATCATCGGCGGGGGATGCGGCCTTTTCCGGGGCGCGCGCAACAACATTGGCACGCGGGGCGGCGTCCAGGCTTTCCTCCGGCAAATCGTAATCGGCACGAACAACAGATATTTCAGATTCCGTCGGCATACGCAATGGGGCATCAACCTTGGCCCATAAATCAGAACTGGGGCGGCGCGGCATTAAAACATCGGCCGCTGCAATTTTTTCACCCGTATCAACGGTTGCTTTTTTTGCAACGCGCGGCGTAACTTTTTGTGATGCCTTCTTTACCGGGCTAACCACCACGGCGGGCGCGGATGCGCGGGCCGCAATATTTGCATCATCCGATGATTTTACCGGCACATCACCAAATGCCGCGCGCGCGGACACACCCGCCGCACCGACATTTACAACCGGCAAATTAGCCCCGGCAACCGCCGGAATTGTAATAAAAATCGACAAAACAGAAACTGTAATTCGCCGCATATTCCTTTCCTTCCGATTACATCATAGAACAAATGACGAATCGCAGGCAAGCGGAAAAATGCGGCAAATATCATTTTGTTACGGCATCGGCAATTTTTTCCACCGCCAAGTTTTCAACAAATGCTTTGTCGGCCATCTTATCCAACCGCGCCGGATTATCAAACAGCTCGGTCAAGGTTGAGCTAAGCCAGCGCGCGGAAAACTTTGACTGCTCTATTGCAAAGCCGCCACCATTTTTTGCGAACGCGGCCGCATTTGCCGCCTGGTCTGGATTTATACCAAGCGGGACAAATATCGCCGGGCGCCCGACGGTCTGTAATTCGACAACGGTGCTGGCCCCGCTGCGCCCAATGACCAGGTCCGCCCCCACAACCGCCGCCGACATATCATGGATAAACGACAAAACATTTGCACGAATTTTATTGTCTGCATAAAACTTCTGCAGGCGGGCGACATTTTCCGGACGCGTTTGATGCGTGACAAAAAGCTTTTTGTTTTTCATCTGGGCAAACGCAACCGGGACAACATCATCCAAAATTTGCGCCCCCAGCGATCCGCCCGTTACCAACACACGCCCATCATGCGACAGGGGCGCATGCGCGGCACGCAAAAAATCACGACGCACCGGCAGACCAGTGTACACCACCGCCGCACGGGACGAAGTCGGAATCCCGGACACATCCGGAAAACTTATCATCAATGTTTTGACCCAGCGCATTGCAAATCTGTTGGCGCGGCCGATTGCCGCGTTTTGTTCATGCAAAAATGTCGGCACGCGCCATACATGCGCGGCAAAGACGGCAGGCACCGACGCATATCCGCCAAACGCAACGACCCGCGCCGGCCGCGACAGACCAAATCGCAATATTAACCATGCCGCCGAAACCCCGATTTTAAACAGTGATATCATTTGTTTCGCCCGGCTTTTTGCACCAACACCCGACGCCCAAACGCGCGCAATGCCGGCACCCTTTGGCGCACCACGGCGCACCATGTCAGACACACGCCCGTCTGTGGATATTGTAATTTTATGTCCGCGCGCCGCCAGTTCTTCCGCCACACTTAGCGCGGGAAACACATGTCCGCCGGTCCCACCTGTTGCAATCCATATTTTCATATCATACCCCCGATTTTATTTCCATTTATCTTCGCGAACAATCGCCAAAATCATACCAAACAACAAACAGAACGCGACAAACGAACTGCCGCCATATGATATGAACGGCAGCGTCATGCCCTTTGGCGCGAACAGATGTAATGTCGTCATAAGATTTATGCAAACCTGCGTGCCGAATAATGCGGCCGCACCGCCGGTCGCATAAAAAACAAATGTATCGCGTGCGTTATATGCATCGGTAATCAACCGCCGCAGGACAAAAAATATCACCCCCAACAGACAACATGCGATAATCGCGCCCACATCTTCGGCGATGGCGGCAAATATAAAGTCCGTATGCGCGTCCGGCAGTGACTGCTTTACAAATGCGTCATCCCCACTGCCCAGCAGGCCGCCATGCTGAATCGATTGAACGGACTGGGTTACCTGATAATTATCGCCGTCACCGGTAAACAATGTCATTATACGACGATGAACATGGGCCATTGTAAAAAATGCGAATGTCCCAACCCCTAACACCGCGCCCCCCAAAATCGGCACCACCACCCACGGCAGGCCCGCAATGAACAACATGCACGACAAGACCGAAAAATACAAAATCGAAGTTCCCAAATCCGGGTGCAGCAATATTATCAAAAACGCCGGAACAAATACGGCAAAATATGTCCACCAGCTGAGCCAGTCCAGGCGCCATGCCGCGCGATTTGTAAAAATGTTCCCGTTATATTTTTCCTGCATCCGGGCCAGGAACCATGCGGTTAAAATTATAAATCCGGGCTTCATTATATCAGCCGGCATTACATTAAATGGCCCCAACGCCACAAATCGCGCGGACCCCTTTATAATATGCGGCGCCACCACCGTCAGCGGCAACAACAGCAATCCTGCCGCCACATTCGCAATCGCCACCCCAATGACCAGCTTCTTGTTAAACATGCTGGCGGCGAACATTGTAATCAGGCCGATTATGTAAAACGGCATCGCCTTTACGATAAAGAAATGCCATGGCTGGCCAATGCGTTCGGCCGCGACCGAGCCCGCCGATACCATAAAAATCATCCCGATAAATATCAGCAGCAACACACCGCCCAAAAGCCGGCGGTCAATTTCAAAATACCAACTGGTTAGCTTACTTTCTTCGGTTCTTTTAAACATGACTGTTTTATTATATCATTTTTAGTTGTGAAAATATACACCGCTTGCAAAAAAATTCCCCCGCGATGCGGGGGATAATCTTTAGGCAAATTTTAATAACACCAACGCCAATCCCGAAAACAGCATCGACATTATGAAGAAGCGTTCGACTATCTTGGTTTCAGCCCAGCCCAACTCTTCAAAATGATGATGCAGGGGGGCGCGACGGAATATGCGCCGGCCGGTGCCTGTGGCCTTACGCGTGATTTTAAAGCACATCGTCTGCAAAAATGATGACAGCAGAATCAATACCATCATACCCGCGGCAACACCCATTATGATTTCAGATTTCAGCAGCATTGCAACCGTGCCCATAAATCCACCCAGCGCCAGCGACCCCACATCGCCCATGAATATCGCGGCCGGCTTTGAATTATACCACAGGAAGCCCAACACCGCACCAAACGCCGCACCAAGCACGGCGTACAACGAACTGGCCGTTGGCAGAAACATAACCGTATCCATAAAACCGATTCGCGTTGCACCATATAGCGCAACAATCAACACAATCAGCACCGGCATATACAGCTTTGCCAGCATCCCGTCCAGACCATCGGTAATATTTGTGGCATTTGCCGCACCGCATATTACAAAATATGCAAACACGAAATAAAACAGCCCCAGCGGCAAAATTATCCCAAACGGCAGTGCCAGCGACCACGCCGGAATATACGGCGGCATCGTCATATTGATAAGATACGCCAACACAACAACGCACACACCTTCCAGCACCAGGCGCAGCGCCGGCGACAGGCCGTTTGACGCCTTCTTTGACTGGGATGCGACCTTCTTGTAATCATCGACAAATCCGATTGCCCCAAACATAACAAGCGACAATAACGCCACCCATCCGGCCATATTATGCATCGGCATAAACAGGATACTTGGCAAAATAATCGCAATCAGAATCAGCAGGCCGCCCATTGTCGGCGTGCCCGCCTTTTGCCGATGTGCGGCGGGAACATTTTCACTTATCGGCTGACCCTTTTTCTGCCAGCGGCGCATCAATCCAATAAACGGCCGCCCAAAGACCAGCATAATCAAAAACGCCAACGCGAATGCACATGCCGCCTGCATCCAGCCACTGGCGAAAAAGTACATGCCATGATTTAACAGATAGTCCGTCAACATACCAAAACTCCTTACCTTATGATTGGTATTTTATCACAACGCACACGCAAAACAAATCTTATTGTTTTACGCACTCAATCAACATGTCATCGTCCAGAATCATCATCCAATCATCACCCTTGCCCCACAGGGTAACCGCCGTGTCATTCAGCATGCCATCGTATTTCGCACCGGATGCACTGACCACATTTTCCAATTCAACCCCGTCGCCATTTATACTGGCCGTCATTTTAGACCCATCATCTGAAAAAGACATTTCAACGCGATAGTCGCCGCACTGACGAACTATTTTTTCAGCCCTATCATTCGCGTGGCACCCGGCCAACGCCACCGACACACACATAAAAAGTAATAATTTTTTCATAATAAAAATCCCCCCGTCAAACGGGGGTAATTATATCATAAAATTATGGATATTTAAATCAAAATACGCCGCCAACGACCGCATTGCCGGGTCCGCCGGGGGCGGCGCGGCGTGGTGCGGGATTGGGCGATTGGCCGGGTTTAAACGCCTCTGTTATAATTGTGCCGTTGGGATCGGCCGCGGCGGGGGCGCCACTGCGCCGGTTTACACGAACAAAACGCATCCCGTCAGGGACCGGGAACGGCTGATTTTTAACACCGTCCAGCGCCGCCGTCATAAAATCCGCAAAGACCAGCGCCGCCATATGCGAACCGGCCCCTTTGCCAAGCGGCTTTGGCGTGTCATAGCCCAGGTAAACACCTGCAATCAAATCCTTGGAAAATCCGACAAACCATACATCCTTTACATCGTTTGTGGTCCCGGTTTTACCCGCGATTGTGTGTCCCGCAACACGCGCCTGCTTTCCGGTGCCGCGTTCAACCGTCCCCTGCAGGATGGATACAATTTGATACAGGCTTTGTGCATCAGAGAGCGGTTCAGATTGGGTATCGGCCACCGGCGGGGTTAAATCATCACTCCACTCCACTATTTCTGCCGGCGTGCCACCAATTACGCGGCCATATCTGTCTTCGACATAGTCGACCAGTTTTGGTTGCACCACATGGCCACCATTTACAAATGCGGAATATCCCGACACCAACCGCTGCAGCGTTGTTTCGCCCGAACCCAATGCCATCGACAGGTTTATATTTTTCATGTCGGACGGATATACGCCGAAGCGTTGTGCAACCTCAATCGCGTCGCGAGTGCCAATTTGTTCAACCAGGCGCACCGCCGGAACATTGCGTGATGTTTCCAGTGCAAACCGCAACGGCACATCGCCCAGGAATTTTTTATCATAATTTTCGGGTTTCCACATCGTGTCGTTTTCGCGCCAACCAACAATGGGCGCATCCAACAATAATGCCTCTGGTGACATGCCGCGCTCCAACGCCGCCAGATATACAAACGGCTTTATAGTAGAACCAATTTGGCGCATGGCCTGGGTTGCGCGATTAAAAGAGCTGGCATTAAAAGAACGCCCCCCCGCCATCGCCAACACGCGCCCCGTATGCGGATTCATGACGATAATCGCCCCCTGCAACTTTTCCGCGCCACCGCGCCCATTGTTATACGCGTCTAAGGCCTTGTTCAATGCGGCCGATGCCGCACGCTGATACGACGGGATAATTGTTGTTTTGATATACAGACCATCGTTATACAACTTCTCGCGACCAAGCTCAGATAATAACTGCCGACGAACATCTTCGGCGAAGTATTGAAATTCTTCCTCCATCTGGGCGGTAAATCCACTGTTGATGTTTAATTCCTCTGCCGCGGCGGCGGTGGCCTGGTCACGGGTGATATAACCCTCCTCTACCATTCGGCGCAGAACATAATTACGGCGTTCCACCGCGCGGTCGCGGTTATTCGGCGCCTTTGGCAGGGATGCCAAAAACGCACATTCGGCCAGTGTCAATTCCGATACAGGCTTATTAAAATACATCAGCGCGGCCGACCCCACGCCATAGGCGCGCGCACCTAAAAATATCTGGTTCAGATACAGGGTCATAATATGCTGCTTGGAAAAAGCCCGCTCCAGCTTCAGGGCCAGTATCGCCTCTTTTATTTTGCGCGAAATTGTCCGTTCCGATGTCAGGAAAAAGTTTTTTGCAACCTGTTGTGTGATGGTGGATGCACCGGAAAAATTAGCATGAAAACCCAGGACACCAAGCGTATTGTTTGCCACCGCGCGAATTATCCCCTGAACATCAATGCCGGGATGCGTCCAGAAATTCTGATCCTCGGCCGCGACGAATGCGTTTATAAGTTGTGGCGGCATGTCCGCGAAATCGATAAAGACGCGGCGTTCTTCTGCATACTCGATAAGAAGCGAGCCGTCGGATGCATACAGACGCGTTGCGACCGGCGGCGCATATGTCGCCAGCTTTTTATAATCGGGCAAATCATTGCCGTAAATCAGCACCAATGCGGCCAGCGCGGCAATTCCCGCCGTAAAGCACCAGAAAATAATATTTAGAAAAATGCGTAATATCTTTTTAAAATTCATAATGCCTGAATTTTAGGATATTTGTTTTCGCTTTGCAAGTTTTCTCGTGCCCGGCCGTCCCGGTTATTCGTCACCCATTATCAGCACCTTTGCTGTTACGCATGTTTCTATTGACTGGATTGCCACGCCATCTGCGATGGCTCGCAATGAATCCGAGTATATGAGAACAAGCAAAGCGCAGTTCGAATAAATACGAGGATACGCGCAGGGCGCCAGCCCGAGCGACACTTACTTGCACTTAGCCCCTCTGTCATTGCGAACGAAATCGGGCCCCGCAAAATTGTAAATTTTGTGGGCGATAAGTGAAGCAATCCAGTCAAATAGTGAGCATTACCGCTTTGTTTCTGGATTGCCGCGCCCTGCGGGCTCGCAATGACAGAGGGGTTAAGTCGTGAATAATAAAACTTGGGCCATTATCACCATTGTCATTGCGAGGGAGGCCGAATTCGCGATAGCGAAGACGGACGACTGCGGCAATCCAGTTAAATAATAAAAGTTATCGCTTTATTTCTGGATTGCTTCACTTATCACCCACAAAATTTAACAATTTTGCGGGGCCCGATTTCGTTCGCAATGACAGTGGAGAAAGATGCAATGAATCCGAGTATATGAGAACGCGCAAAGCGCAGTTCGAATAAATACGAGGATACGCGCAGGGCGCCAGCGGATGGGGATAACAAAAAACACCGCCGGGGCGGTGTTTTTTGTTGGGCACTCTCCTCTGGACCCGAAAGGGTTTATTCCATGCTGGTGCTGATGATGTCGCCATACATACCAACCTCATCCCCGCCGACATAACAACGGATGTGATTTCCAACCTCATTCATCCATTCGTCATAGGCTTCTTTTTCAACCTTGTCCAGCTTGGCATCTTGTACGCTCTTGGTTGCCTGGTATGCCAGCACACCACCCGCGACCGCACCAACACCCGCACCCACGGCCGTGGATATGGACTTAGTCTTTTGGCCAGCACTGTCGTCGTTCCATAATTGACACTGAGCAGACAAATTATTTACAGCCTTGTCAAGTTCAGCGTTCCCGCCGTTTGTACTTGCACTAGAAGAATTATAATACATGGTTATACTTGTACCATCAAACGGTAAATTTGTTTTGTCGTTATATGTCTCCTTAAGTCTATCCCTCATTTGCTCCAAAGAAACTCTTCCGCTGTTGCACTTCATTACGACCCATGTATGCCCATAACTAGATGAATCGGTAGAATAATTCTTATTTGCATCGCCGTTCTTACATATATGATCCGCTCCTGGTTCCTTGTCAGCATCTTTACAATAAAACTCTACAACCGCTTCATTGGTGCCAGCTGATTTTACTGAAGCATAGGCCCGAACAGAACAATTGTCTGAAGAATCACCGCTTGAATAAGAACTACTCAGCATGTTATTGCTTTGCATCGCGTCCGTCAGTTCCGCTATCGCCTCCTGCAACTGTTGTTTTTCTATACCCTTTGGCGCCTTGTTGGTATTTATCTTGCGCGCACTGGTCAACATTTTGGTAACATAAGAACGCTTCTTAGTGCTATCAGTTGCACTAAAGTATCTATTACCATAGTTCACACACTCTTCCGCGGATTCAACGCTGTTTTTGACAGTGCCGTTGCCAGTCAACCCACCAAGGAAACTACTATCGGCAAGCTTGCTTCCGCCGTATGCACCCAGACCACCACCGGCAACCGTCCCCAGTGCCGTCAGCCATCCGCGTGTCCGGCCGTTACCGCGGCCCGCATCCGACCGTGCATCGTCCGCAACCGCTTGGGCCAACTGTTCCAGTGCGGTTCCCGGTATCCATGAACCACAGGTAAAGCTGTCGCCGGCCGCAAAGTACGCCGTGGACCACGATGTACCCTTGCTGATTACATCCTGAATCTTTTTATCATCCGACTGCAGTGTTATGCGAACACGACAGAATGAATTATAGATATCATTGCTGGCCGCGAACTGGTTCGACTGCAGACCCATTGTCGGGTACGATGCCGGAACCTTTTGCGATTTCAGCTTTACCCACATAAATGTGCTGCCGGTATCTTTGTTGCCCATAACGCCACCGTTATTGGACGACATACACATATTCTGCTGCTTGGTCAGTTTCGCGTTATATTTCGCCTGAGCCTCTTTTTCAAGGTCATATATCAAATCCTTGAACAATGTGGACGCCGCCTGGGATTGCACATATGTGTCGTACCCGATAATTACCGGCTGGTCATAGATGTTGCCCGCCGCATCCACACTGTAGCAGGTGCGCTGATCACTGCCGCCCTTGGCCGTGCACAGTTGATTACCGTTTTCGTCGGTCGCCTGTATCGCGTTTTCACCGACTACCTTGGTTGCACTGCCGGCATCAATCCAGCCATCACGCGTGCTGGACGCGCCGCCCCATGAATTTGTGGATGTATTGTTCGACATTTTCAGACGGTTGCGTTCAATCGCCAGATGCTCTTCACAAACAGAGGCGTTTTTAACCGTGTCCAGACACAGGCCCAATACAATTGTATAATCCAGAACACCGCCGACCTTATTCATGCTCTTATCAAATGTGGATTCGCCGGTATCGGTCAGGCTGCTGTAAACATCGGTACGATTGCGATAGCAGTTCTGGTAATCCGTACCACACATGGACTTTACACACGATGTCGCAACCGCCTGGCACTGGCGCTTCATCTGGGCGATGGCCGCATCGCTGTAACTGCTGGCCAGGGATGCATTCAGGCTGGCGACCACACCAATCGGGTCATTGCCACCGTCATCATATGCCGGGAACAGGATGTCAAACGCATCGTTATTTATATATGTATATGAATATGAGCCAGCCGAAGTCGGATTCGCCGCCGCATATTTGCAGTATGCGTCCGTATTTACAACCGCACTGCATCCGGTCTTGATTTCTTCATAAGACGCACTGTTGTTGATGGACTTATCGCGATGGCTAAACACCTGGGAATAACAGGCCGCGCCGGAACCAGAACCGCATACGCCCATTACGCACTTTTTAATTGTTTCGGTGCACTTGCTTTTCGCCTTGGTATCAAACTGATTTACCAAATCTTCTATCTTGGACTTCATGGATGAATTCATGCGGGCGCTGTACGCCTCTGCGAAAACTTCTTCCTGATTATCCTCATCCTTTAGCTGGGATGATGTAGGCATCTGGCCCTCGCCTAAGAATGTGGCATAGCAATATTTGTTACCGCCAATCGTATCCAGACATGAATTCTTGATGTAGCCGGAAATATTGGCCTTTGCGATTGTATCCATTGCGGTCGCGGCGGTATCCGTCGACAAAACACCACTGCCGCTGTTTATCGCCTCAACAATATCAACGATGGATTTGCTGCTGTTTTCATAGCACTTGTACGGATTTGTTGTACACGCATTCAGGATACATTGGTCAACAACCTTGTAACAGGTCGACACCGCGTTTACCGCGGCCAGGGCCGCCCCCTCTGCTATCATTTCGCCAATGCGACTGGATGATGCGGGCGTCGTTGTTGTATTTGTAGAGCCAAAGAGTTCGATTAAACCCTCACTCTGGCAACGGGCCAGGGTGGAATCGCAATATACGCGCTGTTTTCTGAATTCAGAGCTGGTCGTGCACAGTTCAAAGTCCGCACCGCACACACTGTCTTTTTTCAAGCATGAAGTATAACGCTTTACACAGGTTGATGTGTCGTATTTATTGGATATTGCCGCGCCGACAATCAATTGACCCAGAACACTGCCGTCGGTGGGGTATGTGTATTCGGTAACCTCACCATATGTATTCTTGGTCTTGATATTAGACAGCGCGCTGACATTACCCGTACCAAACAGGCTTTGAACACCGGCGGTCGAACACTGTGCCAGAGTCGATAGGCACTGCGGCATCTTGCCGTGGAACAAAACATTGGTCGTACATTCTTCAAAATTGGAGCCACACGCATCCGCCCCCTTCATACAAGAGGTGTATGCATCAATGCATTCCGTATTTGCAAGCAATGTCGATGCCGTCGTGTTGCCGGATGTGGTTGTGCCACTTTGTGAAATATATGTGGTCATTGTCGGCATGCGCGACGACGCCGTACCAATCACACTGGGACGCGCGGTAACCGCATATGCCGCCGGCACACAGGCCAAAACCGACAGAAAACTAATCGTTTTGCGTTGAAAAGACATTCGACTCACTCCATTCTTTATGACTGATTATATCATAAAAAGGAGGCCTGATAAAGGAAAATATAGTATTTTTAAGCGTCCAAGATATCCAACAATTCAGACATGTCATCCGGCAGGGGTGATTTAAATTTCATCACCGCGCCCGTCGTCGGGTGCACAAATTCCAAAACGGATGCATGCAACATCTGACCATTATGCGATTTTATAAAATCCAACAGTTCGGGGTCCCGGACACTGCCCAGGCGGGATGCGCCGCGACCATATATCGGGTCACATAAAACAGGGAACCCATGCGCCGACAGATGAACGCGTATCTGGTGCGTGCGCCCCGTCATCAGGGTGCACCGGAACTGTGACACGCCAACGCGCGGCCATGCATCGACCACATCAACCACGGTATGCGCGGGCTTACCCCCGGATTTAACCATTGACATTTTCTGACGATTACGGGATGAACGCGCGATATTTCCTGTAATATCCGCCCCGGTCCAATTCGGCACGCCCCATACGAATGCAATGTATTTGCGCGTTAAGTCATGCGCCATAAACAGCCGTACCAATCCGCGGTACGCCGCGTCTGATTTTGCAAACACCATAACGCCACTGGTATCCTTATCCAGGCGGTGAACCACGCCCGGGCGCGTTGCCCCCCCCAATGCCGACAGATGCGTATGCGCCAATATATTTTGGACAAGCGTCCCGGTGTGATTGCCCGCCGACGGATACATCACGACACCACGCGGCTTGTTTACAACGATTATATCGTCATCTTCAAACAAAATGTCCAAGTCGAAATCACGCGACACATTATCGGCGGCCGCCGCCATAGGCGCTGCGGCGGGGATGGTTACAACATATTCGTCCCCGGCGCGCACTTTTTCAGACATCTTTACCGCGGCGCCTGCCCCTGTTATGGAAAAGCGCTGAATCTCACTTCGGGAAAAGTCGGGCAAATGCGCCGCCAAAAATTTATCCAACCGAATTCCGGCCGATGCATCATCTACAACAAAAGTTCGTAAATCCGACATAATATAAAAACCTATTTATAAGTATCCCAATCAGGGTCACGCGTACACTTTGACAAATCAATCGTCAATTCACGGTCCCCGGTAACGGGACATGTTATCTGGCCGGTGGTTGCCGCCTGGTCCGCGTCACGCGCGGCGTTGCGCCATGCAAATTTTATCTGGGTGGGGCTGTGAACACATGCGATACGCAAATCCCCATCATGACTGTTGTTCGGGCCCAACCATACCCGCACACCCTCGCCTAGGCCATAGCACGGAAAACCATCCAAATAATACAGCACCAATCCACGCCCGACCAACTTGTTATTTGGCGCATACTTAAAGCGACCGCGATATTCGTTCAGCGTTAAACCCGTTACCGCCTGCCAATCAGTGCTGGTTGAAAATATACTGATGCGGGGTGCGGGCTTTGAAGTATCACTGGTCGCGGCAAATGCCGACGACATAAATAATGCAACCAAGCCCAGAACCAGTTTCGGTATCATTGCACATCCTCTTGGTCTTTTAATTCAACGGTTATTTTTTTCACCCCCGCGGCCGGCGCCGACAAAGTGTGCGAAAATTCAACCGACGCACCCGCGTCCAGCAATGTTGCCGACGGCATAAACTTTTGCCGCGCGACCGGCGCGCCGGCCGCATCACGCGAAACAATTATCAAATCCGGTACGCCGTATATTTCGTCCGACCGGTTTGTTATCCGGCCCGATACAACAAAATGCGCCGCACCCGCCGCATCAATCACAGGCCGCACATTTTCAACCGTTGCGACCAACGGCCGCGCGGCCGCGGCATCAATCTGGTGGCGGGATATGACCGCCGCCGCAAACACCACCGCCGCCAACAGCGCGCATGTCGCCGCCACAAACACCAACCATGCGCCGCGCCGCGCGGGTGGCGCCACACGCCAGGTATGACCGCATACCGCACAACGAACCATACCGGCCGGCATCGTGGGCGAATTATACTGCGTCTTACAAAAATCACATGTAACTTTCATATTCTATGCATCCTTTATACCACAAATCATTGCAAATTCAACTGGCGATATTTTGCGCGAACACGGTCCTGAATCTGGCTGATGGCATTCATAAAATCGGCGGCAGTTGCGTTTTTATTCGCCGCGACCGCACCAAAAATTTCAGCAGCCATCGTTTCCGCCCCCCCCAGGCGCCGCACGACATCGGGCGCCATGCGCTGCAGTTCAGACAACATCACATCCGACAGGTTTGCCGTCCGCGATTGACCATCCCAAAAGAATTCCGGATTTATCGAATCTTCTATCCGTTCACGCACGACCAGGCGGGGCGTAATTGACCCCGCAAAGCCGACCGTCACAAACAACGCATCAATCCGGCCCGTCGTCATGTCCAATGCCTGGTTTATATTTAAAATTGCCAAATCATCTTCGGCCTCTATCGAAAGCCCGGCCAGCGTCATATCTGACACATATAAATCACCGGTGGTAAAACTTGCCAGCTTCGCCGTATCGGCAAGCGAGAATGTCCCCGTCACATCCAGATTTTTTGAATCAGATGACATGACGCCGGATACGGTTGTGGTAACCGCCGAAAAAGTCTTGTCCAGGGTTGTGCGATTTTGAAACACCAAATTGTTTGCGACCATTCGCCCGATAGTCAATGTTTCATCAAACATCGCCGCACGGGTATCAAAAAAAGATGCCCCTATAATATCATGCCCCCCCAGCCCCAGCGGCGACAACATTGTTGCATCATCGGCACTATCGGACGGCACACGCCACAGATACTTTGCATTGTCACGCGTTACGGCGGTTGTGCTAACAATACCATCCGCCCCCGCCAGGCCCAAATCAACCGTGTCCGACCGCCATGCGCCATATGCGCCATATGCGCGCGTGCCATCAATAAATCCCATGTCGCGGCCACCCATGTTTACTATCTCTCGCGTGCGAAGAGGCGTGATATCATCATTACTTAGGACAACCACCCCCTGCAGGGTTGCGTGATTGTTCGCATCACTGGATTTCAGTATTCGCAGCTGATACATGTCACCCGCCGCATCCACAACACTTTCGGGAACGCCGTATTCGATTAAATCCGTCAAATTCACACGCGTTATGTTTTTACCGACCGGGCCCATTAAATCTTCGCGGTGTGCAACGATATATCGTTCCAACGCGGTCTGAACCTGCTCCATCTGACGAACAGTTGATATGTTTTGTGCGCGCGTGGTGGCACGCTGCTGATACTGGAATACAAACGGCAAAAACAGCACGACCAGCGCAATGCTAAGCAGCAGTTCCATCAGCATGCTGCCCCGCTGTGGGGACAGGCTAAAAATTCGTTTCGTATTATTCATTTTTTGGCATCACCGATTTCCATCCGGCGCCTGTTATTGCGCCGAATTCATATTTGTCGGGCTTTGGCGGCAACGCCGCCCGCCCCAGGCGCAGCGCCGCAAATTTTGGCGGCGTTGTGGATGGAAATGTCCAGCTGCCAATCTTTAGCGGTGCCGTCGTCGACATCAACAGTTCCCCAGACAGCGTCAATCCAAAATTATCATAGAAAATCACTTCCTGTGCGGAAATAAAAGGCGCCGCAACCGAACCGGCTGATATGGCGGTAAATCCGCTGATTGTGCGGGACGAATCCGTTTTTAATTTTAAATCACGCGCCACATTTATACTACCCGAAATGGTTGCCCGGTCCGTTACGATGCGACCGTTTGCCGTGTATCCATCGCCGTTTAATTTTGCCGCCGTTATATTACGAAAGCCCGTAATGTCACCCGTCACGCGCACGGTTCCCAAGTCGGCCGCGCCCCCATCGACAATAGCGCCACTGGAAAAATATGCAGAATCCGCGACAACATCGTCGGCGTCAACAAATGCGGCCGACGCATCAAAGGCCTTTATCGATTTTGCCGCGACACCGCCCACATCAAATACATTATGGCCGCCCATGTTTAAATCACGCCGCATCTGGTTCAGCTCATCATCACCGGACGTGCCACGATGCAGGAATCGATTGGTATCCTGGCCGGCGAAGTCATGCGATATTCGATATATAAGATTGCCGGGGATAAAATCCGGCGCAGCAACCGCCCATGCGTCACCATATGCCACACCATCGGCCCCAACCAATGCCGCATCAGGGCCAATGCGACGCACAATATCCGCCACCCGTACCGCGTCCATATTCAGGTCAAATGCCAAATATACATCCGTTACCGTCGCCCCGCGCAATGCATACTTATCTATGAATCCGGCATGCGGGAATTCCGATATAGCGTCAAGTTCATCCGGCGACATTTTTATCTGTGCGGTATCAGGCCACAAATCCTGATTCATACGAACAAAATTCAGCGCAGGCGACCGCATCGCGATTATATCACGGGCGATACGCATGTTTACGATACCTTCGTTTGCCTTGGAAATTTGGGAATATGCCAACGGGGCCGCAACCGCGACAATCGCCATCGACAACAGTACCTCTGTGATACTGGCGCCGTGGGAAGGGTCATTGAAAATTCTGCTCTTATTCACAGTTACCACCGCCGTCCATCATGCATTTTTTTATATCAATTCTTTGCTCTAAACGCAGCCAATAGGCATACTGGCACACAATATACTGTGCAAGGGATGCCTGGTTATAAACCCGCCCCAGGTTGCCAACCACAGATTTACAATCAACCGTGCGCCCATCATCATCGGATGGTGATGCGATAATCGCAAACGACGAATTATCAATCCCGTCAACCAGCGCATCCGGTAAAACACTTGTTCCGGCGGGGCGTATGTCCAAAATAACCGCACCGGTTTGTCCGTCGTTTATCGCGTCGGATGTCTGGTCCCGCATGGTAATGTTGGACGCCGCCAAAACATCTGTTTCAATTCCACTGCGCGCGCTGTATACCAATTCGTCCGGGTCGATAAATACATCCTGGCCGCGGGCAACATTTATATAAGATGATACATCCAAACGCTCTACACTGAAATTTATCCTGTCGGCGATGACATTACCCTGAACATTCCATTTGCCGCCACCGGTAAAACCGGTACGCCCCGCCGTCATCGACAATTCATAAACAGCCGCGACATCTGTTTTTAAATTACCGCCGTCACCAAACATGGAAACTGTTTTTGCCGAAACAGTCGCCGCCGTAATCCCCCCACGCGTCAGGGCCAGCGCCGGCGCACCGTCCGCACTTTGAAACACCGCACGCGTCGCCGCCAAATTATCAATGGAACTGCGAACCTTGCGCCCGTTTTCCACGCCCGTCAGGGCGAATGTCGTTGCCTGACCGGTGTCAAATTCGCCGCGACGCGCATAAACACGGCCCGCATTGTCAAATACAAAACCACCCATATCTAAATCAGTCAGGAATGCGGTGTTGTCGGATAAAACCTCGCTCCGGCGAACGATGTCGGAAAAGGCATCATCCAAAACGACGCCGACATTTACCGCCCCATCCTTATAATCTGCGTAAAATCCAATTCGGCGCGCCAGTTCGGCCTGTTGCAGCGTGGATAAATCGCCACCGGTAAGTTCCAGGTGCGCCGATATCATATCGGGCGCTTTTTCGATAACCAACGCCATATCCTGACCAAGCGCTGTGCGCGGCACAAAGCCAAGCGGTAATCCGTACGGTTCCAACAAATCTGCGAAATCATCGCCGGCGATAACGGTTTTATCATACTTTATATTTGCGGCGTTTTCGCGAATAAATATTCGCGCGGCGGTCGTGGCGGTATCAACCTGACGCGTGGCGGCATACATTTTATCGTTCGCATCCAGCGCCGACATATGCGATGCAAAAAATGGAACAAACGCAAAAACCAACGACAGCGCCAGCAGTGCCTGCAATAAAAAATTTCCACTTTGGCGCGGCATTTGAATGCATCCCTCCTACTGGTGAAAGTATAGCGGCCGAAAAAAAATATTGCAATCAGTTTTGATATGCTTTAACATCCGCGATGTTGAACGGACGGGCGAAATATGCCCAACCATAAGAGAGTATTCCCTGTAATAAAGAAATACATAATGCAAAATAAGAAAAACCAGTCCTCTGTTGGGGTGATGATACAGCGCTGTCATAAATGGCGCCAAAAAAGAAAGCAATACATGGACCAAGCACGCCAGACGGCGGATGAAATCGAACGCGAACGCCTGTTACAGGCGGCCGAACATTACGGCCGCATCGTCAGTGCCGAGCAAGGTAAAATCGATTCCACGCGCGACCCTAAGGAAAAGCACAAACCATCCGAAGACGCGGCCGAACAAACCGATGAAGAGGAAGCACCTTTTCCTGATTTCATCACGGATTTGAAATAAACAATCCATAATTTTTCACACTTTTATTTGTTGAAATTCGGTGCCGGTTTGCTATGCTTTCCACAAAGGAAAGATTTGCATGGATACCAATTATACCGTTTTAGCGCGCAAATACCGCAGCCAGGATTTTCAGTCACTTATCGGACAGGATGTGCTGGTCAAAACACTGACCACGGCGATAAACACATCGCGCATCGCGCATGCCTACATTTTCACCGGGATTCGCGGAACAGGAAAAACCAGTACTGCACGAATTCTGGCAAAGGCGTTGAACTGTCTGTCGACAGACCGGGCGACGGCCGCACCATGCGGTGTGTGCGAAAACTGTCGCGCGATTGCCGCCGGGCAACATATTGATGTACTGGAAATCGACGCGGCATCGCATACGGGCGTGGACAATATGCGTGACATTTTGGACGCCGCGCAATACCGCCCCACAAACGGCCGGTATAAGGTTTATATTATCGACGAAGTTCACATGCTCTCGACTTCGGCGTTTAACGCGCTGCTTAAAACATTAGAGGAACCGCCCGCACATGTGATTTTCATATTGGCCACAACGGAGATAAGAAAGGTTCCAGTCACAATTTTATCCCGGTGCCAGCGATTTGATTTAGTTCGCGTGCCGGTTGAAACACTGAAAAAACATTTTGCATGGATTGCATCACAGGAAAACATCGAATTGTCCGATGGGGCAAACGAATTATTGGCGCGCGCCGCCGACGGTTCGGTGCGTGACGGATTGTCACTGCTGGATCAGGCAATCGCACAAACAGGCGGCCATGTTGATGAAGCCGCCGTAATGGACATGCTGAAACGCGCCGACCGCGGTGTTGTTGTTGATTTTATGAAAACACTGCTGTCGGGGGATGTGGCGGCCGCACTGGAAAAGGCTGATACGATATACACAAACGGTGCGGATTTGACAATGCTGCTGACGGATATGATGGAATGGACGCATTGGGCAACGCGTATGCATCCGGCGCTGCATGCGGGGGATGCGACCAACTCACCGTACACAGTGGACCAACGCGAACAAATTCGCGAAATAAACAAGACGGTAAAACTCAACACCCTGTCGCGCATATGGCAGGTAATGGTTGCCGCCGTCGCCGAAATGCAGGCCGCCGGAAATCAAAAGCAATGCTTTGACATGCTGATTGTGCGATTAATGCACATCGCGGATATGGCACCGATTTCCGAACTGCTGAAACAAAACGATGTCGCGCGCCCGGGCGCGGCCCCCGCCCCTAAAAAAGAGCCGGCTGAAACACCTAAATTTCGCCAGATAACATCAGCCGCGGATTTGGCCACCGCCCTGCAGGAGGCGAAAGAAATATTACTGTATTCATATTATACCAGCAATATTGAAGTGTCCGAATTTACAGAGGGGCGCATTACATACTTTGACCGCAAGGGGGACGCTGATTTCGCACCACGGCTGTCAAAATGGCTGGCGGATAAAACAGGACGGATGTGGGAACTGCATCGCGCGACCGAATCCGCGCACATTCACACAGTCACAGAACAAAAGCAGGAAGAATTGGTATCGGATCCGATGGTCGCCAACGCGATGAGTCTGTTTGAAGACGCACAGATTGTCGGCATATCCAAATAAAAGCACAAGCGGGAGAGGATAAATATGAAGCAAGAATCCGGACGATCATTGATTGAAATTGTCGGCGTTATGGCCGTTGGCGCCATAATGACAGTAAGCGCCTTTGGCGTGTACAAAATGATACATAACAATCAGGTACGCACCATTGCCGCCACCGAATTGGAACAGGTGGCAAAAAACACTCGCCTGTTGATGGGCGCGCGCGGCGATTATAACGGCGTGTCGGTTGAATACCTGCAAAAGGCGGGGGCACTGAAATCAGACAAATCACCACTGGGCGGCCAATGGTCGGTAACGGCGGGGGATGGGGGAAAAACATTCTCAATAAATCTAAATGAGCTTAGCGCGGGCGAATGCGAATATTTTCTGACGGCGCGACCGACATGGGCCGATGCCATAATGATAAACGGGCGTGATGCCGCCGACGCCCAGGACGCTTGTTTCACATCCGGCGCAAACCAGGTATCGTTTATAACTAAATGAAATCATACGGGCGATTTTTTCTTGCGGCATTATTCATCCTTGGCGGATGCACGCAATACCACAGCCCGGCGCGCAACACATGGCGCACGCATCTGAGTGGCGCATCCATGACAGATATGACAGAGGTTGCCCGTGTGGCAAAGCGGCCGGTTTTCCTGGGCGCTGGCGGCCAGACTGTTTTATCCGCTGTTTCCCGTGACGCGCGGGCGCAATACGGCGACAAAGGCGCCAATGAAAACGCAATCATTTTAAACTATATGGCGAATTTGGAATACGCATTATATGACGCACTGAGGAAACCCGGCATATCGGTTCAGCGCGCCGGGACCGATGTTGTCATCATATTGGTACGCGACGCAATTATGGAATTAAATGTGGCGGATATTTCGGCCGACGGGGCGGACACTTTAAACGCAATCGCAAAAATACTAAACAAATACAATGCGACATTTATTGAAATCGCCGGCTACACCGATGCCATGCGGGACGCGGACGCGGCGCATGCATTGTCCCAGGACATGGCGCAACGAACGGCTGTTTTCCTGGCGCAGCATAAGGTTGCAACCGCGCGCATGTTCATTGCCGGGCGCGGGGCCGCACGACCCATCGCCGCCCAGGATGATATCGGGCGCCTGACCAATCGGCGGGTGGAAATACGCATCGCGCCGGCGCGATAACTTTCATCTTTTCATTTCATTTTTTTGTTGCTATACTTTTTTCAACCAATAAAACGAAGGATGGAAATTATGGCAAACAAAACATCAAACGCGCCTGTACATGGGGACGCGAAAAAGTATGCAAAAATCGGTATTGTTGCGGCGGCGGTTATTGCGGTCGGCATTGCGGGTATATGGGCTGTTAAATCAATGCGCGGCGGCGCCAATTTGGATGTGGCAATGAATGAGGTTACAACCGATGCCGCAAACGGCGCAAACCTGCGTATTGCGGTAATCCGGATGGACGCGATACAGGCGGATGCGGCGGCATTAAAAGACCTGCGTAAACAGAAGGAATCATATGAATCAAAACTGCGTGATGAACTGACCCGCGATCAAAAGGCGTTGGAAAAAGAAAAGGCCGAAATCGAAAAATCACAGGATGTTTTGTCCCGTGATGCATTGGCGCGCCGCGTGGCTGATTATCAAAACCGCGTAACCAAGCTGCAGCGGGATTTGGCCGAACGCGCACAGAGCATTGATGTAGAATTCCAAAAAGCCCTGAACGAAGTACAGGCAAAACACCTGGACCCGATTATAGAGGGTGTGATTGCGAAAAAGAATCTGTCGCTGGTTATTGACGGTCGCTTTGCACGCATTGGCAACGACGCCCAGAATTTGGACATCACGGATGAAGTTGTATCGGCCCTGAACAAGAAAGTAAGCAATGTCAAAATGGCAAAGCCACAGGGTTTTTAATCCATTGGGTTATGTAAAAATAAAACACCGGTTATCCGGTGTTTTATTTTTTTCGTGCATTGTTTAATCGCAACTGTCCGCATGCACTGCCGATATCGGTGCCGCGTTCACGGCGAATGCGCGTATGTATTCCACGCTTAATCAACGCATCCTGGAACCGATGAACCGCATTACCGGACGGGGCGGCAAAATCCCGCTCATCCACGGCGTTCCACGGTATCAGATTCACCATGCAGTTTTTGCCATGTAATAAATCCGCCAATTTTTCCGCATATTCTGGCGTCGCATTATACAGTTCGGTTTCACCGGCCGCGTTTTTCCGCCCCAGCAAAATGTATTCAATCATCAGCTGGCGATTATGCAGTTCGGTAAAGCGCCATGCGGCGGACAATACCTCATCCAGCTTATACTTATTGTTTATCGGCATAATTTGGCCACGCAGTTCGTCCGTTGGCGCATGCAGCGATATCGCCAAATTTATCGGCCGACCCCATTCAATAAGCCGGTCAATCCCGGGCACTATTCCGCATGTGGATACCGTGATACGGCGCCACCCGATGCCCATGTCGTGATTTGCGCGCTCTATAAACCCGATTACATTTTCCGTATTCTGTAACGGTTCACCCGTACCCATTACAACAATATGCGAAACATCGCCGTTGTTCGGGTCGCCGTTTGGGCGCACCGGCCGGTCGCCGCCGCGGGTGCTACGCAATTCCCATTGCGCGACCAGAATTTGGGCAAATATTTCATTTGCTGTCAAATTTCGTTTTAATCCCAACAGGGTTGATGCACAAAAACGGCACCCCATGGCGCATCCGGCCTGGGAACTGACACAGACACTGTTGCCATAACTGGTACGCATCAGCACGCATTCAATTTGTTCACCGTCACACATATCCAGCAGGAATTTTGTCGTTTGCCCGTCACTGGATTCAAGTTTACGGACAATTTTGCATGGCAGTGTCTGTGCGGCCATATCCAAATCACGGCGGAAATTTTCCGGCAGATTTTTCATCGATGCGAAATCCGGTGCACCGCGCGACAGCCATTCGCCGATTTGTTTCGCACGAAATTTCGGCTGACCCATATCCAGAACAAATTGTTCCAATTGCGCGGGTGAAAAATCAAACAGTATCGGTTTCATTTTACGCCTTGTATCTGTCGTCATTGATAACAACCACCGCCTTGCGACGCAGTTGTTTCAGTTGCTGGTCGGCGATGAACATCGCCTGTTTGAACATGGCGTTCTGTTTTATCACATTATCCAAATCACCGTATTCCTTGGTCTTTTTGCTGTCACAGACCAACAGCAGCGAATTATCAACACGCGGTGACCATGTAAGTTTCGGCAAATTTGCCACGCGTTCGCGTATATCCGCGGCCAGTTCATATTGCAGTGCAGTAAACTTTTGCGGCGCCCCGCCCAATTTTTCAGCCATTTCCATCGCCGCATCACAGCTTTTCGGTTTGCTTAGTTTTTTCGCGATTTCTTCGGGAATATCAATCAGGCGCACAATTGTCATTTCAATCGGCAGACCGTGTTCTTTTGATAACGATGCGCGCTCGGCCGCGATATCATCCGCACCAACACTGATGGTCGGCAATATGGTTCGCGCAACGACAATCTGCCATGCAATATCCGCACGCGCCGCAGACATGGCCATCGCACGCTCTGACGCGGACAAATCACCCAGATTCATACGCTTTAATTCCTTTTCCACATCGGCATCGTCCGGAACGGCGTTAAAGTTTTTTGCATAGTTTAGTTTAACATTGTCGTCAATTATATGCTGCAAGGCCTGGCGACGATTGTCGGTTGCGGTCTTGCCCTGGCGCGACATTAGTGTGGTCCGCGCGGTTATGTCCGTATCTGTAATCGGCACACCACCGACAGTTGCAACGACAGATGCCGCATGAACGACCGGCGTCACCAGCATTGCCGCGATTGCAAAATAGATTTGTTTTATCATTATTTTCCCTCTTTCCTTTATGAATATCAATACTGTTGCCCATCAATGCTCATACCAAAACGAAATTGGAATGTGGTTGTACCGACATAGTCATCCTTTATCGCGTTGTCGCGACGATACTGCACCGACATATAATAGCATGGATGATTATAAAACACACCGCCGGTATGCCGTTGAAACTCACCATAAGTCAGATTGTATATCGCATTCCATTGCACCGACCAACGGGAACTCAACTTTATCCCGATGCCGGTGGTCGCCTCATTTATATCGTCCCCCATGGTTTGGGCATCGATAAAGCGCTGTGACCAGATGTGTCCAACCTCCAGATATGTGCCGCCGCGCCCTATCCGGCCGGTGGTTTCACTGTGGCGCAGGGACAAATCATCCTTATCCACGCGAAAACGGCTGGCCACATTCAGCCACTTCATGTTGTTATACGATATGCGCCCCACATAATCGGACGCCCCGTTACGAAAACCACTGTTTGGATCGGTCGCCGCACGGTCGGTAAAATCATATGTTTGGCCCAGGAACACCTCAACCGAATGCCCATTGTCATTATTGTATGCCGCCCAACGCATTCCATAATCCGCAAAAGTTCCATTTTCCCACAAATCCAATCCGGAAAAACGATTGTCTGAAAACAGTGTCGTATCGGACAAAAAGGCCCCGGCCGAATCATTGTTCATTGCAAATTCATCATCATCGGTGTGACGCATTACGGTAAGTCTGGCGCGGGGTTCCAACACCTGGGTCCAGGTGGCGGCGGGCTTAAACATCGGCAGTCCCCATTCCAAATATCCGCTGGGCAAGAATCTGTTTTTCAGACCTGTAAAATCACTGCCGTCGACCATTTCGGCATGGTCAAAGTTGTATACATCGTAACGCGCATCCAAGCTGGCCGTTATGCGGTTACCGCCCCACAATGTCCATGGCGATGTTATGCGGGCATCGCCGATTACGCGCTGTGACGCGGTGCCAGAGCCCGATATTCCTAATACATCCGCACCAAATGTCAGAAATGTTTCCTTGTATATCGGCGCGGTTTGGTGAACGGCGCGAATGTTTGGCAAAATGTCGCCGGTCGGCACCGCACTGGTCGAACTGTATTTACGCAATTCCTGAAACTTATGCACATCGGCAACGATATAGCTGGACTGACCGAACAGTTCCAATTTGGCACCGGAATCCAAATACGGTTGCGAATTATAAAATCCATATTTCTGCAGATAAGTCTTATCCGATGCGCGTTCCAAAAACACCGTCGCACGCGCATATTCACCCAATTCGATTATATCATCGTTAAATATATGCCAGCGGTTTTCACCGTCCTTGTTATGCGTAAACGACCCGGTCGTGCGATATTGGGAATGCTCCGCATTCAGGCGATGTTCCGCCTTAAACAACGGATTTTCCTGAGTCAGGTATGATGCCGTAACCGTCAAATCATGCGTATCAGATATCGACACATAAAACGGGATATTTATCTGCGTTCCCATTTTGTTGGTCGATTCAAAATCAGGCATCAAAAATCCGGTCTTATGTTTTACGCCGGGGTCGGGCATGTCAAAATACGGAAACCAGAACACCGGCACACCATATGTCCAAAACACCGGGTTATAAAACGCCAGCATGCGCGTTGCCATATTATGGCGCAACTTCGTCGCGGTAATTGTCCATGCATCACCGTATGGGTCGCACCCGTCACACGCGGTAAATGTTGCATGCCGCGCAACCGTAATATCACCGTCGCGGGTAACATTATCAGATTCCACATAAATATGCCGCCCCAGCCATATTTTTATATCATCCCCCGACAGCGCATCACCATTTTTCGAAATATAAGAATCCGTAAGCGTCATACGCTGACCGGATTTATTTACAATTTCTGTGTTCCCGGATGTCTTTATGGTTTCGGATTTGACATTGTATTCAATTTTATCGGCAATGATGGTTTTGGGCTCGTTCAAATCAATCGGCGCCGATTGCGCGGCCGATATTATCATTGCAAAAAAGAGTGGTGAACATTTCTTCATTTTTTAGCCAATGCAACCAATACCCCAAACAGCACCGCACCCAGTGCCAGCCCCAACATCACAAACTGCGTCACACTGCTTACCATATTGGACAGTGACATGTACGCCGCCATAACGGCCGCCATTGCGGCCACGGCAACCGCCGGCGCAAAACTTGCCCGACGCCGCAACAGCGACGAACGCAGCAATATCGTTACGCACAGCGCCGCCAGAATTAAATTCATTACCGGCCCATACAGGCGTGAACATAATTCGGACAGCACCGCCTTATGCTGCTTTGCACTGGGGGCGTCAAACAATGCCCGCAACAGATTCCCCGTCGACACGCGGCGTACGCGAAATGCGCCCCCGCCCTCTTTATCTGCGACATTCAAATCCATGTCAAAACTGTCAAATGTGCCAAATGTTGTTGTGGCGCCGCCCCCCGCCATAAGCGCACCGTTCGTCATAACAATTGACAACCCGCGCCCTGTTGATACCAGTTTTCCTTTTTCCGCAAATATTGTAAACTGCGATTTTTCATCGCGGGTATCGGACAACATAACCTGCGACAGGTCATGACCGGACACCTTGTCCACATATACGACCAGACCGCGCGACATTTCGGTAAAGGCGGCCTCCTGAATCTTCATATGGGCCAGGCCATATCGCAAATTCCATTGCGTATCATAAAACAACCCCTGGGTCGCGGGAACAATCCAAATGTTTAGCACAAAATGCACCGCCGTCAGCACCCCCGCCATCCACAGCGCGGGACGCGCAATTTGCCGCGGCGACAGGGATGATGCCGCCATAACCGTGATTTCATTTTCAGAAATCATTTTGTTATATATGAAAATAATCGCAATAAATGTAACAAACGGTATGATAATAGATACAATAAATGGCACCATCATCATGGTCAGCCCCAGAAAATTGGTCAATTGCACCCCATAATTCATAAGGAATTTCATCATGGACATAATCTGAACCATCCATGCCAATCCCGTCAGCACCAGCAGCAGCATCACAAACATCATCACCAGCTGGCGTAAAAAATATCTGTTTATAATTTTCATTGCATTCGCAGTATAAAGCCCAAAAGTCGGACCGTCAAATATTTATAAGTAGCCAGGCGCGATTTTTTCTTGCTTTTTCACGATTCGCGGTCCATAATTCAAATGTTCTTAAAAATAATTTTAAGGGCGGGGTTGAAAGACCCCGCTCTTATCTTAAAGGCATCATATTAAAATCTAAGGAGAAGGAAAATGTCTTTTGTTTCTATGCCGCGTCAGGATTTGCTATTGGCCATCGATTCCCTGGCCCAGGAAAAGCAGATTGATCGCGAAATCGTGATAGAATCATTAGAGGCGGCGATTGCAAAAATCGCAAAGCACAAATACGGTGAAGAATTCAACATCGTTGCCGATATTGACCGGAAAAACGGTGCAATTCGGGTAAAGCGCTTGTTTACCGTTATCGCATCCCCGGATTCGGTCGGCGAAGAATATGATGCCGGCACTATGCTGACCGTCGCACAGGCAAAAAAATATGCCAAAAACCCACAGGTCGGCGACACAGTCGAAGACCCGTTGCCGGAACCGGAATTCGGCCGCATGGCATTCCAAACCGCCAAACAGATTATGACCGCGCGCGTACGCGACGCTGAAAAAGGTCGCCAGTACGAAGAATTCAAGGACAATATCGGCGATATCGTATCGGGCGTGGTAAAGCGTATTGAATTCGGTAATATTTATCTGGACATCAACGGCAAGGCCGAGGGTTATATAAAGGGCAGCGAACTTATCCCGGGCGAACGCCTGACGGTGGGTGACCGCGTGCGTGCGCTGATTATGGATGTTGCGCGCAGCAATTCCGGCCCGCAAATTTTCCTGACCCGGACACATCCGATGTTTATGGAAAAACTGTTCGTTCAGGAAGTTCCGGAAATTTATGAGGGGCTTATCAAAATAAAGTCCGTATCACGCGCCCCGGGTTCGCACGCAAAAATCGCCGTTGAAACCCAGGACCCGTCCATTGATGCGGTCGGCATGACGGTTGGTATTAAAGGAACCCGGATTCAGCCGGTTATAAACGAATGCCATGGCGAAAAAATCGATGTTATTCTGTATTCCGAAGACCCGGCCGTATTTATCGTAAACGCAATGCAGCCGGCCAAGGTCGCCAAAATCATCGTCGACGAAGATACGCGTACGGCCGCCGTTGTCGTAAATGAAGACCAGCAATCACTGGCCATTGGTCGCCGCGGTCAGAATGTTCGCCTGGCGTCACAATTGACTGGCTGGAACATTGATGTCATGAATGAGGCAGAAGAGCAAGAACGCCGTGCCACGGAATTCAAAGAAAAGACAGAGCTGTTTATAAAGGGCCTGGATGTGGATGAAATGATTGCACATCTGCTGATTACGGAAGGTTTCCGCACGATAGAGGAAATTGCATTTGTAGATATTGCAGAGCTGGAGGCGATTGAAGGTTTCAATGCTGAACTTGCAACGGAACTGCAGAACCGCGCAAAGGCGTACTTGGCAAAAATCGAACAGGATTACAAAGACACTGGCCACAAATTGGGCATGACGGACGACCTGTTGGAATTTGATTTCATCAAACGCCCAATTATCATGAAGCTGGGTGAAAACGGTATCAAATCGTTGGCTGATTTGGCTGATTTGGCGGCCGATGAACTGGTTGAAATCCTGGGCGAAGATACAATGTCACCGCGTCTGGCGGCACGCGTGGTAATGAAGGCACGCGAAGTCGCATACGACATAAAACAGGATGACGAATAAAATAAATTTGATGCCACGGGGACACCCCGTGGCCAAATAAAGGTTGAATTATGGCAACACTGACACTTGGAAAATCTGTAACAATCGACCAGGTCGCAAGTAAAAAAGGCGACGCTGTATTTGTCGAACGGCGCCGGCGCGTAATTGCGCCCGGCAGTCATGAGCTGCGGGATGAACCAAAGGCACCCGCGGCCACACGCAATGCGGCCGATGAAAAATTACGCGCGGTTTTGGCCGCGGCCAAGGCCCGCGATGAAGAGCGTCGCCGCCGCGCCGCCGAAGAAGAAGCCGCACGCGCCGCGCGTGAGGCTGAAATCGCACGCGAAACGCGTGAATACGAACAGGTAAAGGAACAATTGGCCGCACGCGAAAACGGTGCAGCCAAGGATGTGTCAGAGGCAATCGATGATACGCGCACCGCACCTAAGAAAACCGTACCGCAACAGGCGCCGGCGCAGCCACAATCAAACGCCCGGGGCGGCGCGCGCGTGGGGCGCGATGATGAAGACGCGCGTCCGCGCAACAATATGGGCCACGGCAAAAAAGATTTCAAAAAAGGCGGTAAAATTTCCCTGCATGATATTGTTATCGGCGGGGGTGATGATGGCGATGACGAAATCGCACTGCGCGGTGCAAATCGTCGCCGGTCAGAGGCATCGCTGAAAAGATTCCGCGAAAAGGCACGCGCAATGTTTTCCGCCCCGCAAAAGGTGGAACGCGTGGTCAGCCTGGGCGATACAATCACGGTAAAGGATTTGGCCGCGGCAATGGCGGAAAAAGTCGGCAATGTTATTAAAAAGCTGATGGAAATGGGGATGATGGCATCCCAGAATCAGACCATTGATGCCGATACGGCCGAACTGATTGCGACTGAATTTGGCGCAACGGTAAAACGCGTGGATACGAAACCGTATGCGGATATATTGGAACGCGAACCAAACCCAAACAATCTGACAAAGCGGCCACCGGTTGTTACCGTTGTGGGCCATGTCGACCATGGAAAAACATCACTGTTGGATGCGTTTCGTAATGCAAATGTTGCCGCCGGTGAGGCGGGCGGAATCACCCAGCATGTATCTTCATATGAAGTAAAAACAAAATCCGGTGCGGATATCACATTCCTGGACACGCCGGGCCATGAAACTTTTACGGCCATGCGTGCGCGTGGCGCGCAAATGGCGGATATTGTGGTTTTGGTTGTCGCGGCAAATGATTCCATCATGCCCCAGACGATTGAGGCTATAAACCATATCCGCGCGGCCAAGGTGCCATTCATTGTTGCAATAAACAAAATCGATTTGCCGGAGGCAAATCCGACACGCGTGAAAACAGACTTACTTCAGCAGGAAGTTCAAGTTGAAGAAATGGGCGGTGATGTTCAATGCGTTGAAATATCGGCGACCAAGAAAATCAATCTGGACAAACTGGAAGATGCAATTTTATTGCAGGCGGAAATGATGGATTTGAAGGCGGACGCCGACATGCCGGCCGTCGCATATGTGGTTGAGGCAAAAATGGAAAAAGGCCTGGGGTCGGTTGCGACCGTACTGATGCGCCAGGGGACGCTTAAAATCGGCGATGTGTTCGTTGTTGGCGAAACATTCGGGCGTGTGCGTGGCCTTATCAATTCCGCGGGCGTGCGCGTTAAGCAAATTAAACCGGGACAACCGGCGGTGGTTTTGGGATTGGATTCCGTTCCGGCCGCGGGTGACGAACTGCGCGTTATGGAAACAGATGCCCAAACACGCGAAGTCGCCGCATACCGCGCACAGAAAGCCAAAGATAAGGCGAATGCCATCAAGCGCTCTTCGTTAGAGGAATTGTTTGCGAAACGCGACGACAATAAAAAATTAACCCTGCCGATTATTTTGCGCGCCGATGTTCAGGGCAGTGTTGAGGCCATTACCGATATGTTAAAAGACATTCATACCGACAAGGCTGCGGTTGAAATCATGTCTTCGGGCGTCGGTCAGATAACAGAGGGTGACATACGCCTGGCCACGGCCAGCGGGGCGGTTATTATCGCGTTCAATGTTCGTGCGGATGCGGCGGTACGCGACCTGGCCCGTAGCGGCAATGTCGACATCAGATATCACAGCGTGGTATACCGCATTACCGATGAAATAAAGGAAATACTGTCCGGTAAACTTGCCCCGGAAAAGCGTGAAACATTTATCGGATACGCGGATGTAATCGCACTGTTTACCGTTGGCAAAGGCACGCGCGTTGCCGGTTGTCGTATGACAGAGGGCGTTATCAAAAAAGATGCCTTTGTTCGCCTGTTGCGTAACAATGTGGTTATATATGACGGCAAAATCGGTGAAATGCGCCGTGAAAAGAATGAGGTCAAGGAAGTATCCGGCGGCGTTGAATTCGGTATGTCGTTTGATAAATACAACGACCTGAAAGAAGGGGACCGCGTTGAATGTTACGAGGTTGAAGAAATCAAGGTCAAACTGTAAAAAACAAATCCCGCATTACGCGGGATTTTTTATGTATCAAACCATATAAAAACATGAGGGGCGGGAAATATTCCGCTCCTCAACAGTTGACGACACGCGACAACCACAGAATGATAGCAGGCGCATCAATCAAAGGGATTATCGGCCTTTTTATAATCAATAACAACAGGCAGATGTTCCCAATGCAATGCCGTTGCAATCCCACGCCGCAGATACCGCGTATAGGATTCGGGGATATCGGACGCCCCGCCGACATTTATCGTAACCCGCATCGGATGACGGCCCGACTGGCGCGCGAATTTTATCTTCATCGGCCGCTTCAGGCGCGACATCGGCGGTTGACGCGATTCAACCAACTTTTCAACAATGCGGTTGACCAAACTGGTCGGGGCCTGGGCGTTGGAAATATCCCACTGCTCATAAATTCGTTTGAACATATTCTGGACACCCGTACCTTTTTCGGCGGATATCGCCAATATCAGCGGCTTTATAATCTGGTGAAACGAATTAGAAAACTGATGTTTTAATTTTAATAATTTTTCATCCCGCGCGGCCGGGTCGACCAAATCCCATTTGTTCAAGGCAACACATAAAATCTTGCCCGCGTTATATACACGCGCAGCAATCCCCAGTGCCTGGTTTTCAATATTGCGCGTTGCATCAACCACCAAGATGACCGCATCCGCCTTTTCTATCGCGTCCAATGATTTCAGGGCCGACAAAGTTTCAACATCGTCGGTAACCCCCGCCTTGCGACGCAGGCCGGCCGTATCCATCAATACAATATCACGACCGTAAAATTTTGTCGGGAATTTTACAGTATCACGCGTAACGCCGGGCGCATCGCGCACAATTTGACGATTTTCACCAAGCACCCGATTTACAAATGTGGATTTGCCGACATTCGGCTGCCCCAGAACCGCAATCTTTAGACGCATATCGGCGGGCGCGGGGGATTCATCCTGTGGGATATCGATATGACCCGCGATTTTATCCAAGAATTCATATATTTCATCAAATCCGTTTTTGTGTTCGGCCGATATCATGACCGGCGCACCAAAGCCCAGCTTATAAAAATCATGCACATCCCCCAGGCGCTTTGCGGATTCCGCCTTGTTTACCAGTAATAAAATCGGGGCCTTTGTCGTACGACGGACCAGGCGCGCCCACTGCAAATCATCGCCCGTCAGACCCGCACGACCGTCCACCACAAACAGCACCGCATCGGCATCCCTGATTGCGCGCGTCGCCATATCGGTTGAATCGGCCGCGATACCCGCGCGTGCATTTTCCAATCCCGCCGTATCAAACAGGCGATACGGGCGCGCGGCAAATGTACCGCCGATTGTATCACGCGTAACGCCGGGCCGGTCATGAACCAGCGCATCGCGCGTCCCCGTCAGCGCGTTAAACAGTGTTGATTTTCCCGTGTTCGGGCGACCAGCTATCGTTACTTTTATCATGACTTTTTCCATTGATTTTTTATAATTATAAAGCAAAAATACAAATAATCAAATGGGGGTATGCAAATGAAATCAAAACCACGCAAATGGATGCACCATATTCGTGACATAATTGTCAACCCGCGGCGCTTTTTTACAAAAATCGTAGCGGACGGGAATCTGGACGAATCCATGCTAAAGGCGTTTATGTACGGCCTGATTGGCGGGGTGTTGGTATTGGGATTGCGTCTGATTGGCGGGGCGACAATTACAATCGGTGCGGTATTTTCCGCCGTGGTCATAATCCCTGTTTTGGCGGTGGCGTCACTGTTTGTGCTGGGGGGGCTGATGATGCTGGTCTCGGAAATCACGGGCGGCGAACGCGATTGGGAAATCGCGATAAAGGGATTGGGCTCTATTTTCTTTATATATCCGGTAATTTTGGTATTAAATGCGCTGGCGTTCAATTGTGCGTCCATGTGGATAATAAGCATTGCGGTTGATGCGTATGTATTATTCCTGTTTTACAATATCGCGCTGTATTGCATGCGGGGGCGGCGTATAAATGTGATTATGGTAATTGCAATATTTGCACTGTTCATGGCAACGGTTTATGCAACAAATTATCGCGTCGGCTGGTTCATGCTTAAAAACACCAGCGCGGCGTTGGCATGCCTGATGTAAAAAAAACAGGCCCGGGATTTCCCGGGCTTTTTCTTTAAAAAGTAATTCGCATTCCAGCCGCCAAAAACGGTGTATGTGACGATACGCCAATTGATGTCCAACCATCGACATTACGACTGTACTTATACCGAAAAGAGCCCACGACCGTATTATCGCTATATCGCCGGTCGCCGTTATGCCATATGCCGGTATTCGACATTATATATGACAGCGACAGACTGTAATTCAAAACATCATAACTAACACCGGTTCCCGCAGATATTCCGTCACCCGCGCGCCCGATGGCATTTTTATCGTATACGGCGCGCGCAGACAGGCCCCAAATCCAACTGTTGTACTGCAGGTTAAATCCAACCGAACCCTGGGCCCGCCAATCCGCGGTGACGCGTGGGGCATATGGGTCGGCCTGGAAATCGTCCGGGTTATCAATAAATGACGCCCCCAGGGACAATGCCATTTTTGTTTTGCCCGCAGGCATTCTGAATTTTGCACCCGCATCCAGCGCAAAGTCAAAATCATCCGTTATCGCGGCGACCGACACGCCATACTGTGCGCCGCCACGCACCGCCGTCGCCAGATTCAGACGCAATGCGTCATCACCACTGTCGGCGGCACCATCGGCCACAACCGGGCCATCGGGATTTATTTTTTTATAAAACAGCGGATTGTCATTTACCCGCAATCCGCCGACATCCGGCAGCCCCAGCCCCAGCTTTGTCGCGATCGAATCGGTAAAGCCAAGTTCTACGCGCCCCATGCTGCGTGATTGCCACAATACAAACAAATCGTCGATATAGTCGTCGGAATCCACGCTTTGTGCATCCAGTGCATAAACAAAACCAAGTGTGCTGTTTTCAATCGGCGAATAATCCAATTGCGCGCGAACCTTCCAGTCACCCAGGAAGTCCGGCTGTTTAAATTCCGGCTCAAATATCCCGGCCGTCCCGTAACCCGTTACACGCAAATTGGCGCCATGAAATTCCCCATGCCATGCCCGCGCCGGCGATATATTCATTGCGACAACACCCGCGGCAAACGCCAGTTTATATTTATGCATTGTTTTGTCCCTCTGCCTCTGCCAAAATGGCGGCGCGCAATTTGTTAAATGCGCGTTCTTCTATCTGTCGGACCCGCTCCCGCGATATGCCGTATTTCTGAGCTAAAACTTCAAGCGTTGATGCCGGATCAGACAAGCGCCGCGCGGTTAAAATTTCACGGTCACGCGCCGGCAGGGCGGCCATATGACGCCGCAACAGGTCGTATCCGCGGATACGAAATTCGGCCGCCTCCATAAACTCTGCGGCATCGGGACGGGTGTCGGCCATATTTGCCAAAATATCGGTCGCATCATCATCGGCGCGTGCCGGCGCATTCAGCGATACATCACGGGCCGACACTCGCGTTGCCATGCGGCGAACATCGCCGTCCCCCACCCCCAGATATTGGGCCACCGCGTGCGTCTGGTCATCGGACATATTGTTATCCATAATCCCCAGCGCCCGCTTCGCCCGCGCCAGATTAAAGAACACCCGTTTTTGATTCGCCGATGTTCCGATTTTTACAATCGACCAGTTATTTAATATTGTTTCGTAAATTTCCGCCTTTATCCAAAACATGGCGTATGTTGAAAACCGAAAACCCTTTTCGGGGTCAAATTTCTGTAACGCCTGCATCAGGCCCATGTTCCCACTGGCAATCAAATCCGCCACGGGAATACCATAATTCTTGAAATCATAGGCAACCGATACCACCAGACGCAGGTGACTTGCCACCAGTTTTTCGCCCGAGGCCATATTGTGATTTTGAACCCAGTCGGTGGCGTATTCATATTCCTCGCTGGCGGAAAGAATGGGAAACTTTTGAATCGTCTGAATATACTGTGCCAGGGATGCATCATCACTGACCCCGCGGGCCGCGACCAGCGAAGTATTTTGCACAGCCGGCAAAGCGTTCTTGATTTGCTTTTTCATAACTTTTATAGTATAGCAATAAAATAAGATTTATCAAGGTACCTTATACAACAGGAGAATTTTCCATGGCATCCATTCTGGAAAGAAACAAGAAAGTCAAAGCCCCCAAAAAAACGCGTGAGGATTATGCCGAAGACGCCCTGTATCGCGAAGTGTGGGAAGAAGTAAATAACGAAAAAACACAGCGCTTTATTAGGAAATATTACCGCTATATGATTGCGGGGGCACTTGTTATACTGATTGCGGCGACGGCGGTGCAAATCGGCGCGCGCACGCATCGTAATGCCAAGTTGGCGACGGCCGCAAACTACGAGACCGCAATAGAAAATGTTGATGCGAATGCGCTGGCCGGGATTGCAAAAAACAATGGCGGGGCAACGGCCGATTTGGCACTCTTTCAGGCATACCTGATTGACGGGGATGTTTCCAAGATAGAAGAGTTGGCATCACACGGCCACACCCGCGATTTTCGCGATTTGGCGCGCCTGCATGTAATCGGGATGCGCGGCGATAAAATGGAGGCCGCCGATGTGGAAAAATATCTGGCTGATTTGAACACAAAATCGTCACCATATTATTATGTTAGCCGCCTGATGGTTGCACAAAAATACCTGGCGACGGGTGACCGCGGGGCGGCCAACAAATGGTTGGATAAAATTATAAACGATGCAGATGCACCGGCGGTCATTTCCGCACAGGCATCCGCACTGCGCTAAGGATTGAATATGCGTAAAATTGCATTGGCAACATCTGTTTTACTGTTGGCGGCGGCATGTACGAAGCACGACCCGATATTGCCGGGCGACCGCGCGGATATTTTTCCGGCCCCACAGCCCGTTGCGTTGGATATAACGATTGAAAACCTGCCGGGGGGGGCGGTTGACGCCACGGGGGACCCATGCCCATATACCCAGGATGCGTCCAATGTAATCCGCGACGGGGAGCGCAAGATATTTTCAGGTTTCCCCACAAACAATTCGGTAAAGGCGACGCGTCACCCCGTATGCGCGGGCGGGCATGTGATTGCCGGCCTAACCACGGGCGAGGTTGTAAAGGTCCATCCTAAAACGCGCAAAATCGCATGGATTGCGGATGTGTTTCGTGAAAACAATATGACGGGCGGCGCGGCGGTTGTCGATATTATCGCACCGATTGTGGTCGATGGCGCGGCGGTATATACGGGCGGCCTGGGGGATGCGTTTTGCAAGCTGAACCTGAATAATGGTGCGAAAAAATGGTGCGTCCCGATTAGTGTGGACGGTCCATTTATAATCACGCAACCGGCGGCGTTTGTTAAATCCGGCGACACGCTTTATGCCGTGCGAACATCCGACGGGGCGATTTATTGGGCATTGCACGACGCACCGCGCGCCGCAATGGAGTATAAGGATGGAATCATAACCATCGGCCGAACAAAAATTGATGCCGCAAGCGGCCAAATCATCAAATAAAAAAAAACACCGGCAATGCCGGTGTTTTTTTATGCCAACACTTTGATTTCGTGGGTCTGTGGATTGTATACACGCGGCACACCACCATAACCCATCGCCGCATGATGTGACGGGATTAAAAATTCTGGCAACGGTGATGCTTCACCCAAGGCAACCTTCGCCGCCAGCTTCTTTTGTATATCCGTTTTGCCTATAAAATATCTTTCCTGATCCGCCTCAATCGGACGATTATAATGTCCCTGAATCAATATCAACTGTTTTCCTTCTGGCAACTTCATGATGTCCATGGGTGTGTACAACAACTCTTCCTTGGTCTGCTCTGTTTCCTTGCCGTCGGCGCCCTTTACCTTTGACACCTTCATCTTATAACCCATCATTTTGGAAAACTTTTCCGCACTGTCTGTGTCATTCTGGCGCAGTATAATTTTTGCCGCGGTTGTTGATATAATTGTTGCGGCCGCATCACTGCCATATTTTTCCGCAATCTGGTGCAAATCCTGACCGATAATCAAGTACGATATTTTCTGACCGCGCCCAAGGTCCGGCCCCTGTATCACGGCCTGCATCTTTTGCATCTTTGGCATTTCGTCCAAAACAAATAAAACAGGACACGGCCCCAGCTGCTTACCATCACGCATCTGTTCCGGCGCATTCGCCAATAGGTATGATGACATTAGTTCAATAAATATTGCGGTAATGGGATTTAACGCTTCGGCATCAACCATATTGATGGAAAGGTATACGGTAACCGGTTTAATTTTCCCATCACTTGGGTCCAACAGACCGCGCATATCCGAAAAATGAAAGTCTGAATGACTGGTCCGATTGCGAACGGCCGCATTACGGAATATAGACAGCCCCGCCATAACCGTGGACAGAATACTGCCGCGTTCCTTGTCCGGGGTATTGGCCAATTGCGTCAGTTCTAAAACAGAACGGTGAGCATACGAATAACGCCGCGCCTCTTCCACGGCGTTTTGGAACAAATCTTTCATGGGGTCGGCCATCATTACCATTTGGTCACCCTGGCGGCGCCGTTCCTCTAATTCCTCTGCTATTCGAATCTGGTTCGCGTTCAGCCAGTCCAGAATCATAGACAAGGACGCCTCTTTGCCGCGCCATGCGTCTGGAATATTGTCCCATGTTCCGATATGAACATAGTTCATCGCGTTTAATTCACCCCGCTGCATCAATGCATGCGCGGCATATGCATTCGGGTCATGTATCATAGAAAGATAGTAATCACTCAGCACCGCCGCATCTTCGGCATCAAATGTGCCCGATGAGATACGCGAATAAAAGTAATCATCGGCCTTGGCCCGCTCTATCTTAGAAACAATAAACTGTACCATGCCCGATAATGCCGCACGCCCAGATATGGTCCAGTGCGGGTCGGCGGACGAGCCTGGTTTGTCCGCAACCAAAACATTGCACATGGAATCAATGTACAAATCACGCTGTTCCTGATTAAACGGGACATGTTCCGGCGACAGCGGATTCCACGACGGATAATAAATACCCCGCTGTGGGTCATCCTGGCCGGCCCAATTCATGATAAACACCGGCCCAACCGTCGAACGGTATGCGGATGTTTTCTGTTTTAATTCAGGTTTCGGGTCGTTGATAATCATCGATACCTTGTCGCAATCCAAAATTGTTGGGATAACCACACCCGCAGTTTTACCGGTCCCGGGGGGCGCCACCAACAATGCAGACAGACATTCATCAAACATCAATGGCACTGTTTTACCCTTATTCTTAAAATACCCCAGCACCATCATAAAACCGTTAAACAGACCGTCCTTGTTTTTAAAGTCCTGACGCATCTTTTTTATATCTTCGGCATTTGCCTTATTAGATGATTTGGCATCGAATTTGTCGTTACCGTGTGGGTTAAACTCCTTTACAACAGCACTGTCGGACATAAAGAAATAGGCAATTACCGGTATCAGTGGTGCAATACACGCCAAATCCGTTCGCGCAATGCATCGCGTAATCCATGCCGGGATTTCCGCAATCACCGACAGCCCCAGCGTCGAGAGCGCCTGACCTAAATACAGCCACATCCACCGCCATGATGCCGGCGAAAAACCGTATCGCCAAAAATGTTCCACAATAAACGACAGGCCGAACGCCAACGCGCAAACCAACCATATGCCAATCGCCCAGCGCAGTTTCCAAAACTCCTGCGCCATGGGGGAACGCTCATGCTCTTTATATGCGCTGGACTTGAATATATTCAAGCCCTTTGCCGAGCCGCCAACCGATAAAATCTTGAACTTCTGTGCCATTGTGTTATGATTATATCAGAATTTTTGAAAAATGAAAAACATACCGCGCATTTTTGTTGGAGATAATATTTCAACCGGTACAATAATACCGGCAACGCGTGAGGTTGCCCATTATCTGACGCGTGTTATGCGGCGGCGTGACTTCTTGGCGTTTGGGGGCGGCGCGGAATATGAGGCGCGGCTGTCCGATGACGATAAAAGTATTGAAATCGGGGATAAAACGACGCACCCCGACCCATCCAACAACATGACATTGATGTTCGCACCGATTAAACGATGTGATGATTTGATAAACATGGCAACACAACTGGGCGTTGCACGATTGCAACCGGTCATAACCGCGCGAACGGTCGCCACGCACATTAATTGGGAACGCATGCATAAAATCGCGGTTGAGGCAGCCGAACAATCCAACCGTAACAGTGTGCCTGAAATTTTGCCGCCGGTAAAATTTTCGTCCCTTGATTTATCAAATATTACTTTCGCGGATGAACGCGCCGCATATGGCCGCAATATTTCCACCAGCATTGAATCAAACAGCATCCTTATCGGGCCGGAGGGGGGATTTTCCGACGATGAATTTGCCGCACTGGATGCGGCGGGGGCACGGGGAATGTCACTGGGGGCGACCATACTGCGCGCGGAATTGGCGGCGGCGGTCGCAATCGCAAAGGTGCGCCCATGAGCAACACTGTTCGCATTGCAAAATTCATTGCCGACAGTGGCGCGGCATCCAGGCGCGGGGCGGAAAATTTAATTGCATCGGGGGCGGTCGCCGTAAACGGCGTTGTTATTGACAGCCCGGTATGCTTTATAACCCCGGACACAGACATTGTCACAATCGCGGGCCGGCCGGTTATCGGACGCGCGGCAACAAAACTATACGCCTTTCACAAACCGCTGAACACTATGACAACAGTGCGCGACCCGAACGGACGGCGTACGATTTACGATTGCCTGCCGGAAAAGTATAAATCATTGAAGTATGTGGGGCGGCTGGACTATAAAACCACGGGATTATTACTGCTGACCAATGATGGTGATTTGGCGCGGCGCCTGACACTGCCGTCATCACACATACCGCGCACATATATTGCGACTGTAAACGGGACGGATATGGGCGGCCTGGCCGCGGCGCGGGGTGGCATGACGGTGGATGGAATAACATATCGCCCGATGCAGATTGACGAACTGGGGGGCGGTAATCTACGCATTGTCGTGGATGAGGGTAAGAAAAACGAAATTCGCATCGTACTGCGCGCATGTCACCTGCCGGTACGGCGCCTGCACAGGATTTCTTTCGGCAAAATAGAACTTGGCGATATGAAAGTTGGTGAAATTCGTGAAATACCACAGAAAACAATTGACGCGATGATAAAATCTCTCTAATATTCCTTATAAGGAAGGGAGATTTACATGAAAAAAGCAACCTCTAAAAAGAATTCAACCGCAAAAAAACCGGCTAAGGCCGCTGTGCGTCCGGCGCCGCAACAAAATGCAAAACCCGGTTTTAATCCGTGGTCTTTGTCGATTTATATTTACTGGTTTATTATCCTGTTCTTTATCGCGGCGACATTCTATATCCTGGGGCGCAATCATGGCACTGTTGCACCGTCGGCGAATAATGTCGAAATAACAGAAGAAGCACTGTTGCAATCAAGCGATTATTACAACAGCGGTAAGACCAAACTGATGGCGGGCGATATTGATGAGGCGATTGCCGACCTGGGCGCGGCGATTGACGCAGAAGGGGACAATATTGATGCATACATCCTGCGGGGTGAGGCATATATGCAATCCGGTAACTATAAGGCCGCATTGGATGATTTTAACGCGGCAATTGAAAAGGACAATGTAAATTCCGTTGCCTATTATGACCGCGCATTGTTGAATACGCGCCTGGAAAATTATACGGCGGCGTTGAACGATATAAACAATGCATTGGCATCCCGTACGGCAAACCCAAACAACATACTGCAAATGCGTGATTTGTATGCAAAGCGCGGTCAATTGAACCTGTGGCTTAAGAACTGGGAGGGGGCAATTGCCGATTATACGCAGTCTTTGGCACTGCCGGATGGCATTGTGTCACCGTCGGTATATGCTGAACGCGCAGAGGCATTGACCGCAACGGGCAATCTGGCCGCGGCAATCAATGATTATTCCAGCGCGGTTCGCGTTATATCCGAACAGATTCAGGGCGCCAAATCAGCAGAGGAACGCGAAACCCTGTCGTCGAACGCAATGAATTATTATGAAAAGTCCGCGGCATTGAACCTGAAACTGGGGAATATGACTGCCGCGCGTACTGATTTGGAATCGGCATTTACAATTGCGGCGGCGCTGAATAACGAAGATACGATGAACCGTCTGCAGGCGCTGATTGGTGATTTGAATAATCAGATGAATGAAAATTCAGCGGAAACCGTCACTACGGAAACAATTGTGGAAAATGAAAGCACAGTTCAATAAAAATACCGGCAAATGCCGGTGTTTTTTTAAGAACATAATTAAAAAAACCGCCGTTTCCGGCGGTAATATTATTTACGCAGACCCAATTTTTTAATCAGTTCTTCGTATTCTGTAACATCATTCTTCTTGATGTAGGCCAACAACTTCTTGCGACGATTTACCATCAACAACAAACCGCGTTTAGAATGCTTATCCTTATGGTTAGCCTTCATATGTTCGGTCAGGTTGCGAATGCGTTCCGTCAACAATGCGACCTGGGCTGCGGCACTGCCGCCATTGTCTTTGTCGGTTGTTTTGTACGCTTTTACCAATTCAGATGTTTTTTCTTTTGTAATGGACATTTCATTTCCTTTGTTTGTTTAAATTAACCGCTTTGGACGCAGAAGTTCGTCATCTATATATCCGATGCCGATAAAACAATCACCGTGATATACGCGACGCAGTCCTTTGCGATGCATTGTTTTGATAAATCCGCCACACTTATAACGCGCAGCCTCCTCATCGTTTAGATTTAGAACCGGAATGTCCCCCAGTCCATAATCCACATTCATCAGGTATTGCCCGATATCGCCACCATTATTAAACAGATTTTCCAAAAAATCAAGTTTTACGGTATGTTCAACCGGAAAACCGTTGGTCAGCGTTCGCCGTATCATGTCAACAGTGGCAAATGCGCCGCATTTTTCACCGATATCACGCGCAATTGACCGCACATATGTACCACGCCCGCATCGCGTGCGAAACAGCCATGATTCACCATTGCGACCTAAAAATTCCAATGAATGTATCGCAACCTGACGCGCGGGTGGGGTTACCATGGCCCCGTGACGCGCCAGATAGTATGCACGACGACCACCAATGTGAACCGCGCTGTATGCCGGTGGCGTCTGAAGATATGTTCCAACAAAGCCCGGCAGCGCAGCCAACACCGTCGCCATATCGGGAACAAAGCCGTCATATCGTAATTGGCGGCCGGTTATGTCAAGCGTATCTGTTTCAAAGCCGAAACGCAGTGAAAACTCATATTCCTTTATCGCGGGGGACGCGTCTTCGACATATGGAATCATTTTTGTCGCCCGCCCCAATGCAATCGGCAGCACGCCCGTCGCCATTGAATCCAGCGTACCGATATGCCCAAATGTTTTTGCCCCGAACATTCGCGCCAGGCGCCCCCCCGCTGTTCGCGAAAACAGTCCTGATTCCTTATCTAAAATAATCCATCCGTCGGCCATGATTTATCCAAATAACGATAGTTGTGGTGTTGCTTTTGGTTCTGAAACTGTGCGTGGGGATGCGGCGGTCTGTTTTGCCGGTGCGGGGACAATGGCCGCAATGGTTGGGCCGGTCGCCTCTAACGCGGCCAGAACGGTTTCCGCACGCGCCACAACCGGTGATGGCATTCCCGCCATTCGTGCAACATGGATACCATATGAACGGTTCGCCACACCCGGTACAATCTTATGCATAAATATGATTTCATTATTGTGTTCACGCACATCAATTGTCATGCATTCAACATTGGACAGCTTCCCATCCCCCGGCCCCGCCAGCGCGGTAAGCTCATGATAATGCGTGGCAAACAATGCGCGCGGCGCCATCTCATTTAAGTATTCAAGTACCGCCTGTGCAATCGCCATACCGTCATATGTCGCAGTTCCCCGCCCTATTTCATCAAAGATGATAAAAGAGCGCGCAGTCGCACGACGCAAAATATTGGCGGTTTCACTCATTTCCACCATAAATGTGGATTGACCCGCCGCCAGATTGTCCGATGCGCCAACACGACTGAACAATTGGTCGCAAATTCCGATTGTGGCACGCGTTGCCGGCACAAATGACCCCAGATGCGTCAAGACAACCAAAAGCGCGTTCTGACGCAGATATGTTGATTTACCGGCCATATTTGGACCCGTCAACAGCGCAATAGACGGCGCATTTAAATTACAGTCATTTTTGACAAAGTTATCCGCCTTGCGACGCAATACAGCCTCTATCACGGGATGACGACCGCCAACAATATCAAAATCCCGCCCATCGGTTATCACGGGGCGTGTCCAGGAATAAGTATCCGCACACACAGCCAATGAATACCATACATCCGCATCGGCAATCAAATCAGATGTATTTAGCAAATCATTTGCAATCTCACGAATCCGGTCTATGAAGGCTGATACCAGCTCTGCCTCTATCCCGGCGGCGCGTTCACCCGCACTGCGTACTTCGTTATCCAAATCAATCAGGCGCGGCGTTGTAAACCGAATGGTGTTTGCCATCGTCTGACGATGTATAAACCCGCTTTCCGGTTGCATCAATGCCTCGGCACGACTGCTGGGGACCTCTATAAAATAGCCCAGAATATTGTTATATTTAATCTTTAGTGTGTTGACACCCGTGGCGCCGGCATATTGCGCCTGCAGTTGCGCTATCGTTTCCTTTGCCCCATGGGCCAGTGCACGCATATTGTCCAGTACCGCATCATACCCATCGCGCAGAACGCCACCATCCCGGAAAAAAGTCGGCAGACTGTCCGCCAGGGCAAAGCGTAGTTCCCCCGCCAGCGCATCATGTGTTTCAATTTCGGCAAACTGTGCCGCCAGGGTCGCATCCAGCCGCGCCCCCATCATTTTGATATTCGGCAGTTCAATTAAAAAATCAGACACATGACGCAAATCGCGCGGCGCACCACGCCCCGTCAGCAACCGCGTCAAACAACGCCCAACATCCGGAATCGCCCCCAGCGCGCGCCCCAGACCGCCCATAACCTCTTGATTAAGCAGCAGATGAGAAATATGTTCCTGGCGGCGACGCAACTCATCCGCATTCCCGGACAAGGCCCGCAAATATCCGCGCAGGCGCCGTGCACCCGCCGCAGTTTTGGCATTATCCAACACATCCAGCAGGCATCCCCCCCCGTCATTTAGCGGGGCGTCAATCTCCAAACTTTTCCATGTGGCCGCATCAATCAACAATTGGTCGCCACCATTGAATTGACGCGCCGCCCGAAATGTTATTGCGGCACCGCGCTGTGTATTGAACAAGTATCCGGCCAGCATTGCAATCGCCGAATCCGGACTGGTTTCACCATCGGGTGCGGCGCCACCGAACACACGCGAAACAATTTGATTTATATCCTCACGATGATAAAGCTTTTCATAAACAGGCGTTGCTTTGAATGTATCCCGCAGGCGCATTATTGTTTCAGCTTCTGCCTGGGCGGCAGGATAAATGAGTTCGGCCGGATTCAGGCGCGCAATATCGTCAACGATATTCACACTGGCACCGACAAAGAATTCCCCCGTTGAAATATCACAACCCGCAACATCAAAACTATCACCCTGTGGTACAACCGCGACCAGGAAATTCGAATGCTTCGGCACCAGCAGGTTATCATCCATCAGCGTGCCCGGCGTTAATACGCGCACGACCTTGCGGTCGATGTATTTATGTCCGCGCTCTTTGGCCTGGGCGGGGGTTTCCATCTGCTCAACCAACGCGACCTTAAAACCGGCCCGCACCAGGCGCCCCAGATAATTATCCGCCGCATGCCATGGAATGCCGCACATCGGAATATCCTGACCGGCGGCGTCCGTACCGCGTTGCGTCAATACCAGATTCAATGCATTGCTTATCTGGCGCGCATCATCAAAGAACGATTCATAAAAATCACCCAGACGAAACATCATCAGCGCGTCCGGGTTTTCCGCCTTCATGTCAACATACTGTTGCATTACGGGACTTAGTTTAGTTTTATCCACCACTGTAAAATCCGTTTGGTATTTTATTGATTGCCGACTTTCAATGTTTCAATTTTCAGCTCTGCTTCCTTTAGCAACTGTTCGCAATACGCTTTCAGTTTTATCCCCTGCTCATACGCGGCAACCGACGCCGCCAGCGGTAATTCCCCGGCTTCCATCTTCTTTACCAAATCGGTTAGTTGTTTATATGCATCCTCAAACGATAATTTATCCGCATCCATTGAATATTCCTCTTAAAATCACTTTTTTAAGATACAAGATAAAAAACCGAAAAGCAATAAATATTCCAACAAAAACAATATAAAAAAACCGGCAAAAGCCGGTCTTTTTATATATTTAATTTTTCCAACATCTGGGATAAAACAGGCGTGGCCACCCCCAGCTTTTTCGCACGACGAACCAATCCCGCCAGGGCATATATCCCCTCAACCGTGCCAAGAATTTCTTCACCGCGTGCGATGGCCATGCCCGCCGAAAAATTACGACTGGTCGCCGATGTCGCCGACAGGAACAAATCCCCTATTCCGCATAAATCCAAAAAGGTTCGTTCCTTTGCCCCCATGGCACATCCCATATCAACCACCTCGCCCCAGGCGCGCGTAAACATCATCGCCCGCTCATTTTCACCGGCGACAACACTGTTATAGCCACAAATCAGTGCAACCGCGTTTTTCCCCACCCCGCACAGTTCTGCACCGATTATATCATCCGATTGCGTCAGATACAGCTTATTTAAAACAGCCGCCCCCGCCGCATGCGCGTTGGCACCGGCGGCCAATGTTGAACCGGTCGGGATGCCGCGGGCAACCTCTGCGGCGAATTGAGGGCCGGAGAGCACCCCAAAATCATTACACTGCGGCAGTTCTGCATGCAAAATTTCAGACATGAAATCACCGGTCGCGCTTTCTGCGCCCTTGGTACAGATGATTATGGGCTGGGCCTTATAAAACGGCGCGTATTTACGCAATGTTTCGCGAAAAAAGGCCGCGGGTGTCACAATCAAAATCACATCACAATCACACAACCCGGACATATCACCAGTAACCGTTATATTCGCCGGCATCACAACATCATCAAACGCGCAATATCCGCCATCATATGACCACAAAACAACATCTGCGCCACCGCGCGCGGCAACAATCCCCAGCGCCGTTCCCCAGGCACCCGCGCCAATTACACCCGCCTTCATTTCAAATCCTTTAATTTTTTACGCAAAACCGGCACAACGCTAAGCCCGTCATCTGATAAATCAATCGCACGCATATATGCATCACGCGCACGCGTTTTGTCACCCGTTGTTACATAAATGTCCCCCAATCGCTCAAACAATGATGAACAATGATTGGCAACCTCCCCTACGCGTTCCAACACATCCAGCGCCGCCGGCACGCCATCGCGCACCAACACAACCGCCCCCAATGTATCCCACGCCACAATATCTGTCGGATTTTGCTTTACCAAACCCATCGCATATTCATATGCATTATCCAGTTCACGATTCTGAGCGGCCCACAACTTTGCCTGAAGCGCCAAAACTTCCCCGTCGACCGACATGATATCAGACGCCGCATGCAAATCTTTTTGTGCATCCTCATAATCGCCGAACGCAAAATATATATGCGCGCGCGTCTTTAAAAAATGAGCTCTGCCCGCGTCACTGATATTTTCCGCCGACAATGCACGCCCCACCAAGCGCAGTGCCGCACGCCGCTGGCCGCCGGAGACATAATACGCCACCAGCTTATTTACCGCCGGCACAAACAGCGGATTTTCATGCACCGTCGCCGCCAATTGTGAAATGTCACCCGTTCGGTCCGCCATACGCAAAACGGCAAACAAATGAAATGGACTATCACTTGGGATTGATGCAAAATATTTTTCGCAATCGCCGGTATTATTATAAAAATATTGCCCCAAATAGTAATTTATCGCCGCATTGTCAGAGTTATATGCGGGCCCTGTAATCTGTGCGAATCGCAAAAGCAAAATCGCCAAATCGGAATACATCATTATCTGTGTATGGGACACATTTTGAATCAACCCAAATGCCAGCGAATTTTCATACCCCTTAAAGTTTTCCCAATCGGGGACCGCATCAAAATCCAGCATATACATTCCGCCGGGCCGCATTGTAAAATCACGGTGCAGCGCATCCGCCGCCGCACCCATATCATGGGCGCGATAAAATGACATCACATACAGATAATCGTTTATATTCATAAAATCAGGCGAAACATCGGCGAACGCGTCGGCCGCCTTTTTTATATCACCGCTTTGTGCATAAACCTGACCGCGGGCAAATGCCTTCCATGATGAATTTGTCGGCAGCTTATCAATAAACTTTAAGCATTCCGCAACATGACCCGTTGCCACCGACGCCCATATACGCAACGGCGCCGACAGGGCGCTTTCGTCCTTTTTATGGCGACGATATAGTTCATTCCAATCGCCCTGCCCGACCAGATAGGCATCATAAATCAAGCCCGCCGGCATGCTTTTTTCATTCTTTAGCAGCTTTGCATTATCCGGCAATTTTCCACTAAGGAATTCAGATATCATTCGCGTATTGGATACAACCGCGTATTCCGTGTCGCTTAGCCCTTTTGAAAAACGGGCCGCGCTTTCAAAATCATTGACATAAATCGCATGTTGGGCCGCCAAAAACGCCCCGTATTTGGTCGCAGGATACACATTTGTCACATTATTTTCATGTGAACGGGTCCCCGTCCAAACAAACACACCCGTCGCCGCCAACGCCGTTAACAGTCCGGCACCAACAAATAAAGTTTCTATCTTTTTCATGACTATTATGCTATAATATTTGTTATGAATAATAAAGTCAAATTTGAACAGTACGCGCAGATATTGCGCCAATGGTCGGAAAAAATGAACCTGGTCGCGCCCAGTACACTAGCCGACATTGAAAACCGGCACTTTGCGGATTCGGCCCAATTGGGCGACCTGTTGCCGCGGGATGCAAACATCATCGATTTAGGCAGCGGGGCCGGATTTCCCGGCGCCGTGCTGGCAATACTGGGCTGGAATGTAACATGCATTGAATCAATTGGTAAAAAGACCGCATTTTTAAATGAGGTAAAAAATCAATTAAACCTTGATAACATGACAATATTTCATGGCCGCGTCGAAGATTTTATTAAAAAAACACCGGTAAATGCCGGGCAAACAATATTCACCGCACGCGCATTTGCACCATTGATTAAAATTTTAGACTATGTTGCTAAAACAAAATGCCGGCTTTTTCTATTAAAAGGCCGGGAAATAGAAACGGAAATCGCAACTGCTAAAACAAAATATAAATTTGATTACGAACTGGTTCCATCAAAGACTGGCGATGGGTATATTATAATAATTAAAAACATCCGGTAATTTCACATGAAATTATCGGTATTTTTTTGATATTAGCGACTTTTCGTAAAAACTTTATTTTGTAACATTTGACCGGGATTCATTTCCACCATTATACAAGAATCAACCTTTTGCAAAACATAATCACGCGCTGATTGCGTTGCCGAATTCCATAAATCAACACTGTAACACGGTAAAAAACACCCACGGGGCAGCGTAAATTGCCGCAATACATTTCCATTTTTTATAAACGGCGTAACCTCAAAAGTCCACAATGCGCCCCAATCGTTTATTTGCGGACAACAATGCGAAAACATATTGTTATCACAATATCTGTGCGGCGTATATTTTGCGCGCGGCCGGGCATTTAGCTCATTACGAACCTTGGTATGATAAATCCCGCGACCATAATCCATAACAAACTTATCAATAGAAGCCCGCAAAATAATATCGGCAATTTCCGGCCGGCCTAAATCAATCATTGGCCCCAAAGCCCCGAACAATGAATGCCACGCCATAATCATACTGTCCGCACGAAATAAAAATCTTCTGTCTATGGGGAAACGCCGCCCTGTTTCCATGCGATATGTCATCGCCTCTACAATCTCAGCCGCGGGCGCCATCGTTTCATTCATTATCGCCATTTGCGCCCTGCTATAACCGGACAGCCCCTGAACATTTTGAACAATATTTGCCTTGCGCGCATGTTCAACCTCATGTCGGGCAACAACACGCGACGCGTCATTTTGCACCGCACACCAATGCGGCAGCCATTTGGCGGTATCGGCGGGAACAAAATGATAAACTATAACCTTGTTTTGCGTCGGCAAAAACACACCCGCCGCCAATTTACTCCAATTGTCTGAAGTAACCAAGGTTGTATCGGTACATATACTTAAATCAGGCAATAAATTATACGACGAATTCAATGGCGCCGATGATTTATCCGCCCCTTCTTGCCCAGTACGATAAAACATGCCAAGCACCACCCCCGACGCCAGGGTTAAAACAAATCCAGCCGACAAAGAAAACAATTTCTTAAAATTCATCACAAGCAAACTATAATACCATTTGTTTTATTTGTCAATATACAAACAAAATATTTCGCATGAAACAACATATAACATCTTGTTTTTTAATGTTTTTCAACTTTATGCATTTTAATAACTTGACCGAATCGGGCTGGTTTTATATTCTCAAAAAGGAAATTGATTGGAAAGGGAAAATGACAAAAATAATCGCATTTGCAAATCAAAAGGGCGGGGTGGGAAAAACCACAACCGCAATAAATATAGCAGCATCATTGGCCGCAATAAAAAAGCGGGTATTGCTGATTGATTTGGACCAACAGGGCAATGCCGGAACGGGCCTGGGCTTTGTGCGCGCATCGCATCGGCAAAGTGTATATGGTGTGATAAAGGGCACCGCGCGCGCGGCGGACAATATTCTGTCCACGGCAATTCCGGGGCTGCATATAATGCCATCAACCCAGGCACTGGCCGATTTGGAGGTGGAATTGCTGGATATGGACAACCGTGAATATCGCCTGCGCGACGCGCTGATGCCTATATACGAGCATTATGATTATATCTTATTGGATTGCCCGCCGGCACTGGGGAACATCACAATAAACGCCCTGACCACAGCTGATTCTGTTATTGTTCCCATGCAGTGTGAATTTTATTCATTAGAGGGGGTTCAGCAACTTACCGGGACAATTGATAAAATCAAAGACAAGTTAAATCCGGGCCTGCATATAATGGGTGTATTGCTGACCATGTATGACCGGCGCCAGGGATTAACCCGGGCGGTCGAAGATGAAGTGCGAAGCGCGTTTGGCGCAATTACATTCAAAACGGTAATCCCGCGCAATGTTCGCGTATCAGAGGCCCCAAGCCACGGCAAACCCGCATTATTTTATGATTTTAATTCCCCCGGCGCCCAGGCGTATCTGCGCGTGGCGACAGAGGTGGTAGAACGAACCGAACAAGGAGAATAAAAATGTCTGGAAAATTCGGACTGGGCAAGGGACTTGCCGATCTTAAATCAGAAATGGGTACCATTCCGGACATATCGATTCTGACCGGGATGGAACGCGTTGTTGTAAAACAAATTCCGCTGATTCAAATTGGCGCCAACCCGGACCAGCCACGAAAAACTTTTTCGGATGCGGAACTGAATGAATTGGCCGCATCAATAAAGGAAAAGGGCGTGTTGCAGCCGATTTTATTGCGTGCGGTAACGGGTCGCCCGTATATGTATGAAATTGTGGCTGGCGAACGCAGATATCGTGCCAGTAAAATGGCGGGGCTAAATGAAATACCGGCATTGGTAAAGACATTAACCGATGAAAACGCAATGGAAATCGCACTGATTGAAAATGTACAGCGCGAAAACCTGAACCCGATAGAAGAGGCCGCCGCATATCAAAATCTTATGGAAAAGTGCGGATATGAATTATCCGATGTATCGCGATTGATTGGAAAATCCGAAAGTTACATTCGCAATATCCTTCGTCTGACCGGTCTAAACGATTCAGTAAAAGCCATGGTTGAACGGGGTGAATTATCGGCATCGGCTGCGCGCACAATCGCAGTTGCGGAAAACCAAGAAGAATTAGCCCATAAAATAATAAATGAAAAAATCCCTGTCGCGGATATTGCACAAATTGTAAAGCAAGGACCGCGTGCCGGCAAAAGCCGGTCTTTTACCCCTAAAAATATAGACGATGCAACCCGCAAAGATATTGAAATGCGAATAAAAAACGCGTTGGGGGTTACGGCAAAAATACAAGAAAGACGCGGTGGCGCCGGCCAGATTGTTTTATCATTTTCAACCCGGCTGCAGATGCAGGAACTGGTCGACAAAATAACACAATAAAATGTATAAAAAAGGCCGGCTTTTGCCGGTCTTTTTCTATGTATTTTTTTTAACAATTTGCAGGCGATTATTATGCCATTGGGCTATTAATATTTCATCAATATCTCTTATTTTCTTTTTCTTTAATTCTTTTTTCAACCATGTCTGGCTTCTATGAATCTTTGCTAGGGCATCCCGGTCAACATCACCATTATCAATAATTACAACCGAATACTTTTTGGCGCCTTTTTTAACAATTGTAAAATCACCATTCGGTTCTATTTGGGCCATCTCAATATCTTTGATTGAGCGCACGCCCTGGCCCCGCATGGCCAATGCCAAATCATGGGCGGATATATGCAGGCGCGACATCATTTCTTCGTCTATTTTCCCGTTTTGAATTATAATGCGGGGCGTGCCGATAAATATTCGCCGCCCGATGTTTGTATTAAAAGTCAACCGGTTCAATACATAGAGCAGGGCACCATAAATCATCACAACCACAACAAAATCCAATACGCCGATATGCTTATCCAAAATAAAATCGGATAAAATGGCACTAAGCAGGAAGTTTACGATTATATCCAACGGCGTCATCTGCTTTAGTGCGCCGGATACGCCAAAAAAGCGCAGATATATCACGGCAACAAATATCGCCATAATAAGCTTTATTGTAATCAACGCGTATGTCAGGAAAAACAGATGCATACCGCAAAGATATCACAACGCCGAAACTAAATACACACGGCAGAATTCCTAAAAAAGTTTTATTTTATGCTGGAAATTATCCAAAACATGGTGTAGAGTAGGCTGGCATTGCCGGTGTAGCTCAGCTGGTAGAGCATCTCATTCGTAATGAGGGGGTCGTAGGTTCAAGTCCTATCACCGGCACCAGAATAAAAACATCGGATTTCCATCCGATGTTTTACTTTATTTCTCAAACGATGATTTGTCCGGAAATTTTAAGCGCAAGAACTCCTTATTTGCACGCCTGACCGCAGGTGGGGTGCGTTGTTCATCATTTATGCAAATAATTGGCGGATTTATGCCCTGCAATTCACGCACCGCATCTGTGCAATAAACAGGGGAATTTGCAATAACGCGCCGGTGCAGCATATTATGCCACACGCCACGCAGGCCGCGGCCGCGCTTTTTATTACGACTGCGCCGCAGGACGGCGCGCCCTGTGCATACATCATACAAATTGAAATACCAGCGCTGTAATTCAGATGTCGTGCGGAATTTGTTTCTGATATCCTGTTGCATCTTGTCGCGCACATGCGGGTGATTTAACCCCGCCAGAAAACTTGATTTAAAATACGGGTCAATGCCGTGCGATGGGAATATGTTAAACAGGCACCGGCCGAATATCTCATTTATGACATGTGCACTATGAATTATTGTCTGGGCCCATTCGGTCGGATGCCGCCCTTTAAAACCGCGACAACGAATATGACCGTTATGGCGAACAATGGCCCGGCCGCGACGGTCATAAAAATACCGGGGCGCGGACGGCCGCCAAAAGAATACATCATCATTTAACAGCAAAAATTTTTCACAAAGTCCCGGAATATTCGCCACACATTTTTCAATGGCATTTGAATTGAATGTCGGAATGGCATCACGCGGCATGATTTGTTCATGCGGAACAATTGTTATTTTAGGATGCGTTGTCCGCAGCCATTTTGGCCGCTGTCCGAAACCGGTAATAATATAGATATGATTTACCCATGGTGCAAACTTTTCCACACTACGCAAAGAATACAGCAATTCATCATTATCCGCCCAGCGGGCCGCAGACAGCGCATCTTTATACACATCACTGTTGCCTTTAATTTTATTTTGCCACTTTTCTTTTACCACGCGCCATGCATCATCAGAACCGTCCACCCACAAATATACGATATCTATTTTTTCCATAACTTTTATCCCAATCACGGTAGGTTGGAGCTTGAGAACAATATAGTGAATTGCGCGGCTTATTCTGTGTATTCGCCGCACTCCAACCAATCGTTGGACTTTTCACTGTCTGGATATCAGCCAGCGCACTATATTGGTTCTCACGCCCGTGGACAGCATAACCGCCACACACACAGGATATCATTCCCACCACAAAAAACAAGGGGTTTATTATCACAAGAGGCTTGCATTCGTGATAAATTCATTATAAAATTTCACCTGATATGAACAAAAGCATTATAATTATTAAATAAATCGGCATCGCGCTTCACCGCGGGGCTGGGGCGCATATGGCGCCCGTTTTTATTTATTAAGAACATAAGGACATACCAAAATGGCATACCCAAAGACAGACGCAAGAGCGGATTTCCCAAGTTTAGAGCAGGAAGTATTGGCTTTCTGGCGCACGGACGACACATTTCATAAAACGCTTGCCAAGACGAAGCAGGGCCATCCGTTTTCATTTTTTGACGGGCCGCCCTTTGGAAATGGATTGCCGCATTGGGGGCACCTGGGGGTGTCGGCGGTCAAAGATATGGTGTGCCGTTATCAGACGATGAAGGGCCGGTTTGTACGGCGTGAACTCGGCTGGGATTGCCATGGGTTGCCCGCGGAAAATTCGGTTGAGAAAAAAGAAAATCGCACCGCGCGCGAAATTGTTGCGACAGACGGTATTGCCGCATTCTGTGACATGTGCCGCGACGATGTTCAACGCTATACCAAGGAATGGGAATGGTTTATTGAACGCATGGGGCGCTGGGTTGATGTTGGCGACGGGTATGGATACAAAACCATGGATAAAAACTATATGGAATCCATGCTGTGGACATTAAAGTCGCTGTATGAAAAGGGATTGCTGTATAAAGATTACAGTGTGAATCCGTTTGACTGGGTAAATGGTACGGTTGTATCGAATTCAGAGGCATCCCAAGATTACCGCGATGTTATTGATGATGCACTGACCGTATGGTTCGAACTGGAAAACGGTGACCGCGCCATGGCATGGACAACAACACCGTGGACACTGCCGGCGAATTCGGCATTGGCGGTAAATCCAGACATGAAATATGTTCGCATGCGTGATAGCGACGGGCATGTTTATATCATCGCCGAAAGCCGTGTTACGGCATATGAAAAGCAATTGGCAACCGCGGAAAAAGTCGGTGAATGTTTGGGCCGCGATTTGGTCGGAATGCATTACACGCCGCTGTTTGATTATTATGCGGGCGCGTCTGATTTGTTATATCAAATAATCCCGGCCGATTATGTATCCGACGGTGACGGTACAGGCATTGTTCATATCGCGCCGGCGTTTGGCGCGGACGACTTCTGGGCGGCGAAAGCGGTGGATGCAAAATTCCCGGTGTTGCTCAATGTCGATAATTACGGCAATTTTGATGATACGGTGCGTGATTTCGCGGGACAAAACATCTTTGCCGCACAACCAGCAATCATGGATTTGTTAAAGTCCAAGGGACATGTGGTAAAGAAAGAACAGTATAAGCACAGCTATCCCTTTGGGGACCGGTCAAAAGAAAAACTTATCTATCGCGCGACGGATTCATGGTACATTGATGTGCCGAAAATCAAGGAAAAGCTGCTGGCAAACAATAAGAAGGTAAATTGGACATCGGCCGGCGAACGATTCCGCAGCTGGATTGAAAACGCGCGCCCGTGGTCAATTTCCCGCAATCGTTTCTGGGGGACGCCACTGCCGATTTGGGAAAAAGATGGCGAGTATAAGGTATTTGGCTCTATCGCAGAATTAGAAGAATTCTTTGGTGTAAAAATCGATGACTTGCATCGTCCGACATTGGATGCATTGATGCGTGACGGTTGGACTCGCATTCCAGATGTTCTGGACTGCTGGGTTGAATCGGGCTCCATGCCGTGGGCGTCACTGCATTATCCGTTCGACCCGTCATCGCACAACGATGCCGCGGGCGGATTACCTAAAAACTTCCCGGCCGATTATATTATCGAGGGCCAGGATCAGACCCGCGGATGGTTCTATGCACTGATGGTGCTGGCGACGGCAATGTGGGATGCGCCCGCGTTTAAAACCGTGTCGGCCAATGGAATGGTTGTGGATGAAAACAAGAAAAAGTTTTCCAAATCGCTTAAAAACTTTGTCAATCCAGAGGCCCAGATAGAGCAATTCGGCGCAGATGCAATTCGCCTGTTTATACTTGGGTCTAATTTCATGAAGGCCGAACCCGTTCCCGTCGACAAGGAGGGCAAGGTATTTGCCGAAACCGCGAAAACAATTTTAACGCCGCTGTGGAATGCGTATCATTTCTTTACGCTCTATGCCAATGCGGGCGGTATTACGGCGCAGGGCAGCGTATCTGACAACGCGCTGGATAAATATATTCGCGCGGAACTGGCGGAACTTATCCGCACAACGGATGAGGCATTGGCGGAATATAAGCCCGACATCGCGGTCAGCGCCTTTGTAAGATTCCTGGACACACTAAACAATTGGTACATCCGCCGCGGGCGCGCGCGCTTCTGGGATGAAGAGCAGGGGGCATTCGACACACTGCATTATGTACTGACGACATTTTGCAAAATATTGGCGCCGTTTGCACCCTTTATATCCGATTATATATATCGGAATTTGACCAGTGCGGAATCGGTACATTTGGCCGATTTCCCGGCTGCCATCGATTATGACGCGCAAATCGTGCGCGACATGCGCCGGGTTCAACAAATCGTATCTGTTGGAAAACAACTGCGTGAAGGGTACAGATTGCGTAATCGCCTGCCGCTAAATTCAGTGACAATTGCGGGCGCGCAAATGGACGCGCAATACGCAAACATAATTCAGGATGAACTGAATGTAAAATCGGTCAAATTTATTGAAAACACCGACAGTGTTGCCGATAAATTCGTATACCTGATTACGCCACGCATCGGTGCGCGATTGGGCGGCGCATTAAAGGAAATCATCCCGGCTGTAAAGCGTGGCGATTATGAAATCGCGGGCGACAAACTGATTGCTGCGGGCCACACATTAAACGCCGACGAATTTGAATTGCGCCTGACGGTAAAGGATGGCGTTACAGGCGCGGCCACACCAGATAATACGGCGGTGGTTGTGTTGGATACGGAACTGAATTCCGAACTGGTGGCAGAGGGGCTGGCCAACGACGCGCTGCGCTTTATTCAGGATACGCGAAAGGCGGCGGGCCTCGATGTATCTGACCGCATCCGATTGATATACAGCGCGGACCCGGCCCTCGCCATGGCGTTGGATGCACATAAAAAGCGTATTATGCGCGATGCGCTGATTACGCAAATGAATACGGGCATTGCAGGTGAATACGAAACAGAGATAGAGGGATATCGGCTATCGATTTCTGTTGAACGGGCCAAATAAACAAAGGTATAGAGATGAATAACAAAAGAACTTTATCGGTAATATTGTTAGTTGTTGCGTGTATTTTTGGTGCGTTTTGGTTTAAATTTGTTAAATCAAACCATACGCCTGATATAAAGATGCTTACAAATAAAACTCATTCTAACATTCAAACAAATTCAACTAAGAGCAATACAAACGCGGTTTCAAAATCAATGACCGAGTATTATGATGAAAATGGCCAGATACAATTTGTTTTAAATACAAAAACTGAATTTAATTCTGCAATCAGCAATAATGTTTTGAACACAAAATGTAAGTGCACAGCCGATTACAATAATCAAACAGCAACACAAATATTTCAAACCAATACAGTCTTTGACAACGGGGTAATATCACAAGATTCTGTTGAAGAAGCATCAAAAAAGTGCATCAATGATTGTGTTCAATATGGCGCAGAAATTTTTTTTGGTAAAGACTGATTATGACACCGACCGAATATTTTGAAATGGTTCCGAAAACAGTGGATATGAATATCCGGTCGGAACTTTATTCCACCAATGAATTCACATTTGCCGTGGCGGTAATTTTGTCGGCCCAGGCAACGGATAAAAAAGTAAACGAGGTAACGCCCGCACTGTTTCACGCCGCGCCAACACCGCTGGCTATGATACAGCTGGGCGAAGAGGGATTAAAACAACATATCAAAGTTCTCTCCCTCTTTAACAATAAGGCGAAAAGCATTATGGGCCTGGCGGCGGTGCTGATGGACGATGCCGGCGCCGATAATATTGAATATAAATTCCCGGAAAAATATCATAAACGCGATGCTTTAATGAAACTGCCGGGGATTGGACAAAAGACCGCAAATGTTATTATGAATGTTTTGTGGGGCGCGCCAAATATCGGGGTGGATACGCATGTGTTCCGTAATGCCCATCGTTACGGATGGGTCGGGGCGGACGCAAATACCCCAGAGAAGGTAGAGGCCGCCCTGCTAAACAAAATCCCGGCAAAATACCATGGGATTGTAAATCATGTAATGGTTTTGCACGGGCGCTATACCTGTAAAGCGTTGCGGCCGAAATGCGCCGATTGCCCGGTGGCGACGATATGCACCGCCCCCGATAAAGTCGTATAAATGACTGGATTGCCACGCCCTGCGGGCTCGCAATGACGATAGTGTGTAATGGTGCACTTAGTCACTCTGTCATTGCGAGGGAGGCCGAATTCGCGATAGCGAAGACGGACGACCGTGGCAATCCAGTAAGTATTTGCAAACAGAAAAATATTCCGATATAATATTTGTTGCATTGGGTGATACCTGATGTGAGGTTTCAAACCCTCAATTCCACAAACTGTCGAAAGACATTAAATTCTCCAACATCGGTTGGAGGGCTGTGAATATCCAATAATCAGCACTATTGTTTGTGATAGGTTTGAACCTCCAACCGCCTCTCATCACGGCGGATTTTTTAACAGAAAAACAATGCCCTTGAACGGCGGGCAACGGTGTGGTAATATGCATATCGCATCAGGCGATACCTGATGTGAGGCTTCAAACCCTCATATGTAAAATTCTCCAACTTGGTTGGAGGGCTGTGATATATTTGAATAAACAGCGCTATTGCATAATAGGTTTGAACCTCCAACCGCCCTTCATCACGGCGGTGTTTTTAATAAAAACATGGAGGAAAAAAATGACAATAATAATCAATGCGGACTATTTCGGTGGCGCCATAAATTCGGCCCGCAACCGGGGTAAAATACCATCAACAAAAATGGCCCATCTGTTTGGGGTGGGGGTTCAAAAATTACACCGGTATGAAAACGGGCTGGATTTAATCCCCCGCGAAACTTTGCGGCGGGTGTTTATATTGGCCGCAATGATGGATACAATGTTGGGTAATAACGAATAAAAAAACACCGGGAATTCCCGGTGTTTTTATAACTTTTTAACAAACTATTATTTAACAGTTGTTGTCGCGTTACGATTCCATTTCCATACGGATTCGCCACTGCCTTTAACCAACGGGCGTTCCTTACCATATGAAATGGTGGAAATACGATTCGCTTCTACGCCGTCTTTGACCAATACAGCCTTTGCCGCGTTTGCACGACGCGCACCCAATGCCAAGTTGTATTCGGTTGAACCGCGTTCGTCGCAGTTACCCGCAATCTGAATCTTGGTGTCTTTGTGATTCTTCATGTACAACGCCTGACCCAACAGGTTGTTGTTCGCTTCCTCAGATATTTCGGATGAATTGAAGCCGAAGAATACGCGCTGATCATTCAGGTCGGCCGGTTCTGTAATTTTGGACGAACCACCGCACGCCGCCAACAGGCCTGCAACCCCCGCCAGCATAGCAAAGTTTTTAATTTTCATGAAAATACTCCCTTGAGTTTCTGTTGCTCAGAGTTTATTCTATAATAAAAGGTTTGAAAAATCAAGGTAAATTAAAAATGAACATCGCCGCATTGCGTGATTTAGAACTGGCCGGGGTGCGCTGGGAAATAACGGAATTGCCGACCGCCATGGCGGCGGCTGCGGCGGCCGCCGCCGCGCGACCGGCCGTTCAAACCGTTGCCGATGAAATTCAAATCCCCGACAATATGCGTACACCTGTATTTTCAAACGGGCCCGCAATTGTCCCACCAATGGCCCCAATATCGGTTGACACCGCCCGCGGTGCGGCCGCACGCCCGACTGATATACATTCACTGTGCCGGATGATTGATGAATTTAACCATCCACTGCGGGCGATGGCGCAAAATGTTGTCGGCCCACATATCTCAAAAAATCCAAATGGACTACTTATTATATCGGACATACCCGGGGCCGACGACGATGCGGCGGGTCAAATATTGACCGGGGCGGCGGGGGAATTGCTGGATAAAATGCTGGGGGCGATTGGAATGTCGCGCGACAATGTATCGATTATGCCGATGCTGTTCTGGCGAACGCCGGGTGGGCGCGCACCGTCGCGAATGGAACTTGATTTGGCGCGCCCGTTTACCGACCGCGTGATTGAAATGCTGCGGCCGCGTGTGATTGTAACCATGGGAACTTTGCCGGCGGCGGAATTTGCCGGCGTTCAATTGGCGCGCGCACACGGCGCGCCGGTACGCGTCGACACCATTGATGTCGTACCGATATATCACCCGAATTATCTGATACTGAAACCGGCGGCAAAACGCGACGCGTGGACTGCATTGCAACTGGTACAAAATATGTTGAAAAGTGGCGAAAAATAGATAATAATTTCATATAGATTATAAAAAGGAGCCTACAATTAGACCTACATTTAACCGTGACGCACGCCGTGATACCGGTCCGCGCATGAACAACAGAATTTTCGCAAAAAGCGTTCAAGTAATCAGCGACAGCGGCCAGAACATGGGCATCATGCCGACGCCACAGGCGCTGGCGATGGCGATGGAAGCCGGACTGGATTTGGTGGAAATAAATGCTGCCGGAACACCGCCGATTGTAAAAATCATGGATTACGGCAAATTCAAATACGAACAGAAAAAGCGCGCGAATGAGGCACGCAAAAATCAAAAAACGGTTGAGCTGAAGGAAGTCTGGGTAAAGCCTTTTATTGAAGAAAATGATTTGAACATCAAAATGAAAAAGGTGTTTGAATTCCTGGGCGGTGGGAACAAGGTTAAAATCGCGGTAATGACGCGCGGTAACAAAAAAGTTTTAGCCCGCGGTAAGGATGCGGTTCCGGAACTGTTTGCCCGTATTATGGAAATGATTGGGGACGCGGGAACACTGGAAAGCAAATCCAAACCGGATGAACGAACAAAATCAATAATCGTTGCCCCGGCCAAATCGAAGTAAAAAAACACATAAAAACACCGGTAAATGCCGGTGTTTTTTTATTTTAAATATCAGCGCCGCATTGCGGCGTGGAACTTTGCTTGTATGCGAACCGGCCGGTTCAATAGCACATTCATTCAAAATAAAAACGCGCCCGCATGGGGCGTATAAATAATTTGTCTGGGTCGGAATGTTCGCATCGCCGCATTGCGGCGACCGCACCTGGCGGCGCTTGACTCACCACGCGCAGTGTTCCGCGCCGCATCGCGGCGTGGAACTTTGCTTGTATGCGAACCGGCCGGTTCGATAACACATTCATTCAAAATAAAAACGCGCCCGCATGGGGCGTTTTTATTTTGGAGGCCTGGGTCGGAATCGAACCGGCATACAAGGATTTGCAGTCCTCTGCATAACCACTCTGCCACCAGGCCGGTGATTGCATACTAAGGAAAAATCTTTTACAATTCAACAGAAAAATTTCATGATTTTTGATATCTGTGATATAATACCCCAACGGAAGAGAGTGTATATCATGAAAAAGTATATTTTATTGGCGGCAATGGCGCCGTTGTCTGCGTGGGGTGCGGGTGATTGTGCAACACGCACAACCGTGCCTGATACGCCGCAATCCCTGCAACAGGTTATTGAATTGGGCCTGTGCCGGAACCCACAAACGGCGGCGGCATATTTGTCGGCCGAATCGGCCAGACTTGCCAAAAATGCCGGTTATTCCAGCTATCTGCCTAGTGTGAATGCATCGGCATCGGCGGGGCGCGATTATCGAAACAAAGACTGGGGCGACTGGCAATATGGCGCATCCTTGTCGGCGTCTTATCTGATATTTGATTTTGGAAAGCGTTTGGCAGATTTAAACACATTGGCCGCCGTTTGGCGCGCAACCGGTTTCGATTATGACGAAAGCGTGCAAAACTATGTCTATGGCGTAATCGGTGCATATTATTCGCTATTGAACGCGGACGCCGATGTCACATCAGCCGATGCATTGCGTAGTGTTGCGGTTACCGCACGCGATACCGCCCAAAAGAAGTACAAGGCGGGCTCGGTCGCAAAGGCGGATGTATTGAAGGCGGAAACAACCCTGGCCAGTCGTGATTTGGCGCTGGAACGGGCAAAAAACAATCGTGAAATCGCAAAGGGGACTTTGCTTACCAAACTGTCATTTCCCGCGGACCAGGAAATTATAATTCAAGACATGCCGTCCACATTCGGGCGCGCGGCGGAAAATCAAAATATTGATGAACTGATTGAAATCGCACAGCAGCGGCGGCCTGACTTATTGCGCGCAACCGCGGACAAGGACGCCGCATGGCATCGCCGCGCGTCCGCGTTTTTGAAAAACCTGCCCAGTATTTCGGCAACGGGCTCAATCGGGTGGAATGACACTGAATGGAATTCGTTCGGCAACGACAGCCATAAAGTTTCAGGCAGTATCGGCATCCGCGCATCCATGCCTATTTTTGCGGGTTTTGCCAATGTTTACGGCGTACGCCAGGCCCAGGCTAACTACGAACGCGCCAAGGAATCAGAACGCGCAACCGTTGATAACGCAATGCTGGACATATTTTCGGCATATCAAAATTACAAGACCGCCCAGACAGTGTTAAAGCAGACGCAAACCTTGTTGGCATCGGCCACCGAAAGCGAAAGGGTTACCGCCGGTATGTACAAGGTCGGGCGCGCATCCATGTTGGACTGGCAGACGGCACAATCCGAACTGGTCGATGCACAAAAGCAGCACAACGCGGCAAAATATGACCTGTTTACCAAGCGTGCGGCGGTTGCATTGGCGATTGGCGACATTCGCGCCGAATTAGATAAGGGAGAGAGCAATGAAGAAGAATAAAATATCCGCGCCCACCACGCCGGTAGCACCGCGCCCGGCGCGCATACGCCGCATCGGCAAATGGTTGTGGCGTAAAAAGTGGTGGATTATCATTCTGGCCGCAGTTGTCATAATATTGAATCTGATATTTGGCGGCGGTAAATCGAGTAAACCGGAATTTGCAACCCTGCCGATATCGCGTGGCGACATGCGCCAGGTTGTTACCGCAACCGGTGAAATCAGTCCTGTAAACACCGTCAGCGTCGGTTCCCAGGTATCCGGCACGATAGAGGAATTGTATGTCGACTATAATTCCAAGGTAAAAAAAGGCGATTTGCTGTTAACCATTGAACCGTCTGTTCTGCAGGCGTCCGTGGATGAGGCAAAGGCATCGCTTATATCCGCCGAATCCCAGCGCAATTATGCAAAAAGTGAATATACGCGCAACAAGACCCTGTATAAGGATGACTTTATTCCGCGCGCAGAACTGGAACAGTCACAAACCCAATACGAACAGGCCGAACAATCCGTTGCGCGCGCAAAATCGCAATATGAACGCGCGCTGACTAATCTGGGGTACGCTACGATTACATCCCCGGTCGACGGCACCGTAATATCGCGTAAAGTAGATAAGGGCCAAACCGTCGCCGCATCGTTCCAAACACCGGACCTGTTCGAAATCGCCGAAGATTTAACCCGGATGCAAATTGAAACCGCCGTATCAGAAGCCGACATCGGCGTAATCAAGGAAGGTCAGCCCGTAACATTTACCGTTGACGCATATCCGACCCAGACTTTCCAAGGTGTTGTGCGCCAGATTCGCCTGTCGCCGACAACGACATCCAATGTTGTTGTATACACCGTGGTAATTGATGTGGATAATTCTGATTTGCGCCTGATGCCGGGAATGACCGCGTTTGTGACAATCATAATCGATGAAAAGTTTGATGTGTTCAAGGTTCAAAATGCGGCCTTATTGTTGCGTTCTTTTGACGGGATTGTCGAAGATGCCGGCGATGCCACACCATCAAGTCATCTGGCGATTATGCGGGGTGAAAAAATCACACTGATACCGTATGAAAAAGGCCTGATTGGGGCGACAGAAACGCAAATCATATCCGATGAAATCCAAAACGGTGACCGTATTGTTGTCGGCAAAACCGGCCAGGCATCATCGGCCCAATCACAACAACGACGCGGCGGTATGGGCGGCCCCGGCGGTGGTCCACGCTAATGCAGAAACAAACGCCCCACGGGGCGTTTTTCTTGTTATTTTGCACCCCGCGTGATATAATCAAGCCCATTGGGGGAGTGAATGAGTAAACAGGAAATAATAATATCCTTAAACGATATTGTAAAAAGTTTCCCACTGGAAATGGGTGGGGTTCAACAGGTTTTATTTGACATAACATTCAAAGTCCATGCCGGTGAATTTGTCGCAATTATGGGACCGTCGGGTTCCGGGAAATCCACATGCATGAATATAATCGGTGCGCTGGATACGCCGACATCGGGGACATATGAACTTTATGGGCGCGACATTACAAACATGACATCGGACGAATTGGCGACGGTTCGAAACGAATACATTGGATTTGTGTTTCAGCAATTTAATTTGCTGGCCAAGCGCAGCGTACTGGATAATGTAATGTTGCCGTTGATGTATCGCGGATTGCCGATGGCGGAACGCGTGCGCCGTGCGCGTGAAATGCTGAAACGGGTCGGATTGGAAAAGTTTGAATCTTATCTGCCGACACAGCTGTCGGGCGGTATGAAGCAGCGTGTCGCAATCGCACGCGCATTGGCCGGTGACCCGAAACTTATTTTGGCGGACGAACCGACGGGCGCGCTGGATTCAAAAATGGGTAATGAAATTCTGCGTTTCTTTAAGGAATTAAACCGAGATATGGGAATTACAATCGTGATGATTACCCATGAATTTGAAATCGCCAAATATGCCAATCGTGTAATTCATATTTATGACGGCCATATCACATACGACGGGCCGGTACCGAAAAACGAATCCGTATTGATTAAATCAGAATCCAAAGGACGCAAAAAATGACTTTCAACGATATTTTAAAAGAATCCTGGCTGTCGGTGTCGGGGAACAAAATGCGCTCTTTTCTGACGGTGCTGGGGATTGTTATCGGCGTTATGGCGGTGGTGATAATGGTTGCCGTGGGTGAAACCGTACAAAAACAAATCACCGACCAGTTTTCGTCGCTTGGCACCAATACCATCATGATTCGCGCGGGCGCGGCACAATCGGGCGGTGTTCGTACCGGCAATCGCCAAACACTTACCATCGATGATGCGGAATATATCGCGAAACTGCCGGATGTTATGGCGGTTACCCCGGTGCAAAACAGCGCCGCCCAGATTATATACGGAAATAAAAACTGGGCGACATCCATGGTCGGCGCATATCCGGCATACACAACCGTTCAAAATATTGAAATGGAAAAGGGCACATTTTTTGAACAATCCGCCGTACGAAATGCCGCCACATACGCCGTGATTGGGCCGACGACCGCAAAAGAACTGGGCCTGCCGGATGATCCGGTCGGCCAGGTTGTACGCGTTCAAAACACACCGTTTGTTATCATCGGCATGACCAAGGCAAAGGGTGATTCCGCCATGGGCAGCCAAGATGACATGCTTATCATTCCGATTACGACATTGAAAAAGCGCCTGCAGGGCAGTCGTTTTCCAAATTCGGTCAGCATGATTGCAATGAAGCTGTATCAGGATGCGGACAACAAATTGGTAACCAATCAGGTAACGGCATTGCTGCGGTCGCGTCATAAATTAAAAGACAGCGATGCGGACGATTTTCAAATTATGGACATGAAACAGGTTATGGAAACAATGACCACGGTTACGGGTTATATGAAACTGTTGCTGATTGCGATTGCGGCGGTATCATTGCTGGTCGGGGCAATTGGTATTATGAACATGATGCTGGTGTCGGTGGCCGAACGCACGCGTGAAATCGGTATCCGAAAGGCCATCGGCGCACGCGAGCGTCAGATTATCATCCAATTCCTATCGGAATCCATATTGATATCGTTCATCGGTTCCATGGCCGGATTGTTATTGGGGGTCGGCCTGTCCCAGGGGGTGGGACGATTTGCACTGGGCTATAATGTACCATTTTCAATATGGCCGGTATTTCTGTCGGTAACGGTCGCGGTTGTGGTTGGATTGGCCTCTGGCGTTGTTCCCGCGTTAAAGGCCGCAAAACTGAACCCCATTGACAGTTTGCGCTACGAATAAAAAATATAATAAAAACACCGGCAAATGCCGGTGTTTTTTTATTTGTTTTTGCGACCTTATTCCGGCATAGGAATACCGGCGGTTGCCGCACCCATTATGCGGTCAATCGCATCATCGGCCTTTTGCTTTGCGTCGCGAAATGCCGCCGCGATTTCGGCGGCGGCATGCGCCGCATCGCCCGCAAATAACGACGGATTTATTTTTAAATCCTTTAAGTCATATTTACCGGTCATTGTAACAATAACCGCCCCATCCGCCGCCAGGCCACGCACGGTCGTTTTATCCAATAAGTCCTGCGCGGCGGCCACTTTATCCTGCAGTGCGCGGGCCTGTTCCATAAAATCTGCCATTTCCATGTTTATTCCCCCTGTTTTGTATTACGGCGCCCGTTGGGGCGCCGTTTGTCCATTGCGCGTTAAGCTTTTACTTCCGCACCGGTTTTCTGATCAATTCCGACCATGGACATGCGGGTTTTGCCGCGCTTGTCCGCGCCCAGATATTTGACGAATACCTTGTCGCCTTCCTTGTAACCGGCATCCTGAATCTTTTCCAGACGCTTACCGGTTATTTCGGAAATGTGAACCATGGCCTCAAAACCGTTCATGATTTTTACAAACAAACCGAAATCCTTTATCCCGGAAACAGTTCCTTCGTAAATTTTGCCCACCTCCGGTTCGGCAACGATGTCCTTGATGCGGCGGATTGCCTCATCTGCATCTTCCTTGGATACAGCCATGATTTTCACGGTGCCATCATCTTCCAAATCAATGTTGGTGTTTGTTTCGCGCGTCAATGCCTGAATCACACTGCCGCCTTTGCCGATAACTTCACGAACCTTTTCCGGATTGATTTTCATAGTGTACATCTGTGGCGCGTATTCGGAAACCTTTTCACGCGGGGCCTTGATTGCCTTTTCAATCTTACCCAGGATGTGCATACGACCGTCTTTGGCCTGTGCCAGGGCTTTTTCCATGATTTCAAATGTAATTGATGTGATTTTGATATCCATCTGCAATGCGGTTATACCCTGGTCGGTACCGGTTACCTTAAAGTCCATATCACCCAGGTGGTCCTCATCACCTAAAATATCGGTCAAAACGGCGTAATCGTCACCTTCCTTAATCAGACCCATTGCGATACCGGCCACCGGACGGGTCAGCGGCACGCCGCCATCCATCATTGCCAATGTCGCACCGCATGTCGTCGCCATGGATGAAGAACCGTTTGATTCCAAAATATCGGATACAACACGGATTACATAGTCGAATTTTTCGCGGCTTGGCACCATCGGATGCAATGCGCGCCACGCCAGGTTACCATGACCCAGTTCGCGACGGGACGGGGATTTCAGGCCCTTGCACTCACCCACGGAATAGCCCGGGAAATTATAGTTCAAGAAGAAATCTTTTTCTTCGGCCCCGTCCAGGGATTCAATCGGCAACGCATCCTTGCCGCCGCCCAGTGTCAATGACACCAATGCCTGCGTTTCGCCACGCGTAAACAGGGCGGAACCATGTGCACGCGGCAATATGCCCAGTTCGATTTCAATCGGGCGCACGGTCTTGGTATCGCGACCGTCAATACGGGGCCGCCCGGCCAGAATGTTGCCACGCATGATGCGTGCGGTAATGTTTTCGATAATTTCATCCGCAAATGATTCAAGTGTGGATGCGGCAACGGCTGTATCGGGGAACAATTCCGGAATCATGGATTTGGCCGCGGCATGAATTTCTGCCAATGTGTCCAAACGAACCAGCTTTTCCTTTATCGCCAGCGCATTTTCAATGTCGCCCGCAAATTTTTCAAATGCCGCCTCCATCGCGACATATTCGGCGGATTTTTCAGGTGTTGCCCAACGCTCTTTACCGGCCTTGGCCGCCAATTCGTTGATTGCATCAATTACCGCTTGCTGTGCGTCAAAACCGAACTTTACCGCCCCCAGAACCGTTTTTTCATCCAATTCGCCAATTTCGGATTCAACCATCAAAACGCCGTCTTTGGTCGCGGCAACAACCAAATCCATTTCGGAATCATCAACGACTTTCTTTGACGGGTTCAACAAATACTGCCCATCGCTGTATCCGACGCGCGCCGCGCCAATCGGCCCCTGGAACGGAACACCAGACAATGCCAATGCGGCCGACGATGCAATCATCGCCAAAATGTCCGGCTGATTCTTTTTATCGTATGAAAATACCTGTGCGATAATCTGAACCTTGTTCTTAAATGTTTCCGGGAACAGTGGGCGAATCGGGCGGTCAATCAAACGCGCCGTCAATGTTTCGGCGGTTGATGCCTTACCCTCGCGACGGTCGCGGGACCCCGGGATGCGACCCGCGGATGCAAATTTTTCCTGATAGTCAACGGTCAGCGGGAAAAAATCCTGACCTTCCACCGCGCTTTTTTCAGCACACACCGTTGCCAAAACCATTGTACCACCCATTGTCGCCAAAACCGCGCCATTTGCCTGCTTCGCCAGGCGACCCGTTTCCAGACGCAAAGTTTCATCACCATATGGGATTTCAACATATACCGGATGATTCAACGGATGTGCATCATCTTTGTCTTTGTTAAACAAACCAAATATCATTTGTTTTCTCCATTTTTATTTAAGTTTACGCGTGCGGAGAAAAATCATTCGTTCCTGCATTCTGTAACAAACGCAAAAATGAATAATTTTCGTCCCCGCACAATGACAATTATATCTGTAATTTACCCGTTTGCAAATAAAATAACGGGGCCGGTCCCCGTTAAATCATGCCGATTTTTCATATAATTCTATGTATCGAAATACCGTTTTCATAATCAGCGAACCGGCGCCCCGCTTGCTTAGGAATTTAAGCGAACGCATTAAATCAGGATGCATGTCGCAAAAGCATGCACTTTCCCAATCTATGAATGCGACGATATCACCAGTTTCAGGGTTTACTATAAAATTGCCGCCGATATCGTTATGATACCAACCATAAAACATCGCAGGCACCGCATTTTCAGGCTTTAAATGCCGGATTGATTCCGGGTCACTGCGCCCCAGGGCATATATGAACCCCGCCAGTTGTGATGCAATTTTATCTTCGAAGCGTAATATTGTTTCCGTATCCATATCGGCCAGTGTTTTCCCAGCCAAGAATTCGTATTTTAAAACATCGGTTCCACGAAACTGTAACAGCTCCATTTTCGGAATGTGTACTGGCGATATTTCACGAAATGCATCGGCAAACATTTTTTCGCGACGCGGACTGTCGGCACGCGACGCAACCAGTGGAAATTTGTATGCGATTTCATTGTCCAAAACGACAATTATCTTTTTCATTCCACCATGACCCGAATATGTCCGAACGCGTGCGTTCGGACGCCGGGCGTGACGCCTGGCGAAATCGATATAATTTTGTATATCATATGTCAGACGCGTACGCACGCGGTGACGGTTCTTTTTCCCCGGGACAAACCCGCATACTATGTTTACGGCGGTGCTTTTCAGAGTCACTGTTTATTCCTGTTTTTGCGAAATTCATCCAATGATACGACACGACCGGGATCCGGGACGGTCCCCTGTTTTTCATCCAATGGTAATTCCATGTCGTTATCCGCCACCGAATCCGAGCGCGGATGGAACGAAAGCATGAAATCAACCGATGGGTCCTTAAATTCAACCAATGCCGAAAACGGCACGCGAATAAAGAACGGCCGACCGTCAAATGTAAGCTGTACACCGAACTCCTTGTCCGATACATGCAGATTATTATACGAATACTGCAGAACAATTGTCATCAAATCCGGATATCGTATCCGCAAAAATTCAGGCAACACCACACCCGCATCACGCGTTTTAAATGTGATAAAGAAATGCGTTCCATCCCCCAGGCCGTTAAACTGTGCATGCGTCAATGCATCCTTTACAACCGTCTTCAGTGCATTGTCCAATAAAGTTTGATAATCTATTTTGCTCATTATCCATACCTTTTTATAAAAGTATATTATTTATTTCGCCCCCCGCGCAAGTGACAAATGCCGCATCACGCGTTTCGGAAAATACCGCCGCATCCAGGCCGGTTGCCCAAACCTGTGCGTCGGCGGCCGACAATGCGGCAAACATATGCGACCGTGCCGATGCGTCCAGGTGGGCGGCGGCCTCATCCAACAATATTATCGGACGACATGCGGTCTTTGTATGCATCAGTTTCGCATGCGCCAGTATCAGGTCAATCAGAACACTTTTTTGTTGCCCCGTACTGGTTATATTCGCCGGCAATTGTAGCGCATTGTTAAACACGCCAAAGTCCGACTTATGCGGGCCGTCAACTACCATTTTATCACCGACCAGTTCCCTGTTCCCGGCCAGATATTGCATATACTTATCCTGTGCGGTGGCGGCATTATCACCCAACAGCAGCATGTTTTCAACCATACCCGCAACAGATACGGCGGACGCGTTTAAAAAATAATTTATTTCACCCGCATATTGAACGCGCGCGGCGGCAATCGCCGTGGCGGCGGCCGCTATTTGTGTGTCAATCGCATCCACCCAGCGCGCATCCGCACCCATTCGCAGGACACCGGCCCGCTGTGACATCAGCTTTGAAAATCGTGCAACGCGACCCGAATGCGTACCGTCAAAGGCGGCAGCTAACCTATCAAAAAACGCACGCCGTTCGGCGGGCCCGTCTATAAACAGACGATCCTCGCGTGGGGTAATCCAAACAACGCGCAATATCCGTGACAATTCGGATAACGCCGCCCCGTCCCCGTCAATTCGCGCACGCCGGTTGGCGTCACCGGCGGCGTATGTAACGGCGATTTCCGTATCGTCGGACAATGTTGCATGCACCCCAAACCCGCCCGCACCACCAAAACGCGCAATATCAGACATCGCCGCCGCCCGCATTCCGCGGTCCCCCGACAGGATTGATATAGCCTCCAGCACGGCGGTTTTCCCGGCGCCGTTTGGGCCCGTTATAATAACATTGCGCCGCCCGCCGGTTTTTATCCGACCAAATGCATGGTTTCTAAAATCAGTTAGCGTCAATGTTTCAATCATAGCCCGAATGATATACCAAAATAATCCGAATATGCAAATAAAACCAGATTGTACGGGCAGCGCACTTTAATATTGCAATCCTGATTTTCTTTGATATAATCAAGCGCGTAACCCGTTTCGGGTGGTTAGCTCAGTTGGTCAGCCGCGTTATGTTGATATCGTAAGGTCGTTGATTTCTGGACATAGCGCCCCGGAAAAGCTTTGGGTGGTTAGCTCAGTTGGTTAGAGCGTTACGTTGACATCGTAAAGGTCGTTGGTTCGAGTCCAATACCACCCACCAGATTTTCTTATTTTTTGTGTCATGAAAAATTAGAAAATCTGAGTGTCACGGCGGTGCCATTGCACCGACGGACATTGAAGAGGATTTATAAAACATGCGAATGTATAATTAATTTTTCAAAACATTTAACGGGATTCATATAGACGCCCGGTTCGCGTCTATTTTTTTATCAAGGGGACATGAAAACAATGACAGATAAAAAGAAAGTTTTAATTACTTCCGCACTGCCGTATGTGAATGGGGAACTGCATCTGGGACATTTGGTGGGATGCTGGCTGCCAAGTGATGTGTACGCGCGTTTTTGCCGGGCGCGCGGCGCGGATGTTTTGTATGTCTGTGGGGCCGACGAACACGGAACCCCGGCCGTTGTTGGCGCCGCGAAAGAGGGCGTACCCGTCATCGAATACAATAACAAATATTATGAAAAGCATTTGCGGGCGGTGCATGACTTTAACCTGTCGTTTGATTTATATGGCCGCACGCATACCAAGTTACAGGAAAAGCTGATACATGACTTGTTTTCGCGCCTGGATGCGCGCGGGTTAATCGAAGAACGCGAAACCATTCAGCCTTTTTCGGTCGATGATAACATGTTTTTGGCCGACCGGCAACTGGTTGGCACATGCCCCAAATGCGGCTTTGAAAAAGCCCGCGGCGACCAATGCGATAAATGCAGCGCAACATATGAAGCAACCGAACTTATAAACCCGCGCAGTACGATTTCCGGGTCTGATAAAATTGAAATGCGTGCGACGAAAAATCTGTTTTTCTTGGCCAGTCGTGTCCAAAAACAGTGGCGCGAATGGTTGCGTGAACACGCGCCAAAATGGTCAAAAACAGCCGGCGCAATCGCGCAAGGATGGGCGGCGGATGAATTGTTTGATACATCAATCACGCGTGATTTGCCATGGGGAATATCGGTAAATAAACCCGGTTTTGAAGACAAGGTTTTCTATGTATGGTTTGACGCGCCATGGGGATATGTTTCCATTTCCCAGGCGGCGAATAAAGATTGGGCCGATTGGTGGAAAAATCCAGACTGCCATTACGCACAGTTCATGGGCAAGGATAATGTGAAATTTCATGCCGTATTTTTCCCAGAACAACAGTTGGCCGTCGACGACGGATGGAAAACGGTCGATATGCTGAAATCCATGAACTTCTTAAATTTCGAAGGGGGCAAATTCTCGAAATCTGAAAAACGCGGAATTTTCCTGGATGTGGCGATTGATGTGGCGCCCGCCGACGCGTGGCGTTACGCGCTTTTGGCATCGGCGCCCGAAACTGATGACACCGATTTCACAATCGAACGCTTTGCCGATATCGTGAACAAGGATTTAAACGGCATGCTGGGGAACTTTGTTTCGCGTGCAAGCAAGCTGACGGATAAAAACTTTGGTCTGACCGTTCCCGCCGCGGGCGCGTGGGACGCGAAACTCGCCGCCGCAGTGGATGAAAAAATTGCTGAATTAACAACGGCGCTTTCCGCCTGCGAATTCCGCGCGGCAATTGTTGCACTGCGCGGGCTGTATGCAATTGGGAATGAATATATGACCGAAACCGCGCCGTGGACACTGGTAAAAAATGGTGATATGGCGGCGGCCGGCGCGGTGCTGAACAACTGTTTTCAATTGATTGATTTGTATGCGCGCGTATCCGCCCCGTTTATACCAGAGGCCGCGGAAAAAATCCGCGCTGTGTTTGCCGCGCCGCACGATATGTCGTGGCCCGCGCGTTTTGAACGCCGCGTGGGGGATGGGGAAGGGTTTATCGTTCCGGAAAATTTGTTTGAACGCATTGATGATGCGCGGCGCGCGGAACTGACCGAAAAGTTTGCGCCGAAAAAAGATGACGGCCCCCGGCCCGTTATTGCAAAAATCGTTGAATGTGCGCCGCATCCAATGCGTGACAATCTGCATATTTTAACGGTGGATAATGGGACGGAAAAATTGCAAATCGTATGCGCCGCACCAAACGCGCGCGCGGGCCTTGTATCCGTACTGGCACCGGTTGGATGTAAATTACCCGGCCAAAAGAAACCGATATCACAACGCACGGTCGCGGGCACGGAATCCTTTGGCATGATGTGCAGTGCGGCGGAACTGGGCCGTGACGGGGACGGCGACAAAATCATTGAATTGGACGCGGATGCACAAATCGGCGCGGAATATAAATAAAGGACACGCATATGTATATAAATGTTCGTATGATTTCCGGGCGCACACTGCAGGAAACAAGTACTGATTTTGATTGCAAATCATGCATAAAATTCAAAGACTGCGAAGCTGTGCAGTATAAAACAAACTGCATCCTGTATGACGCCTTGAGGGCGCGGTTTAATAAGTGTTATATGGTGCCGTATTTCACAACAAACCAACCGCGATTGATTGACATTCTGCAAACGGGTGATACATCCCTGCCAATCATGATGGCGGCGATTGACCGGGCAAAGGCAAAATGTATGGGATGGGAAAAATAATGAAACTGGTCTTGGTATCATGCTGCGCGCCGTGCAGCGCGGGCGCAATAAAGCAACTGGCCGATGGCGCGGTTCCAGATGTGGATGATTTTATCGTCTTGTTTTTCAACCCGAATATTTTCCCGGAATCCGAATATCAAAAACGGATGCACGAACAAATCAGATATTGCGATGCGCTTGGCGTAAAACATGCGGAATTGGAATACGACCACGGGGCGTGGCGCAATGCTGTTGCGGGATTGGAGGCGGCCCCCGAACGCGGCCCGCGGTGCAGTCGCTGTTTTGAGTTCCGTTTTGCCCGCGCCGCCCAATTTGCACGCGAAAATGGGTATGACGCGGTGGCAAGCGTACTTGGCGTATCACGGCACAAGGACCAATCCCAAGTGGACCGCGCGGCCGCCGCCACATGTGGTGATATATGCTATATGCCGATAAAGTGGGATGAAGGATTGCGTCAGCAAATAGGCCGTGCATCAGATTTTTACCGCCAGAATTATTGCGGTTGCGAATTCAGTATTAGAAAAGTATAATCCACTTATATTTTAAATAAGGAGGACATATGTCATCTGTTATGGTTTTCCCAGGACAGGGCAGCCAATCTGTCGGTATGGGACGCGAATTATATGAAACAAACGCCGCCGCACGCGCCGTATTTGATGAGGTCGACGCGGCATTGGGTGAAAAATTGACCGACATTATTTTTAACGGTCCGTCTGATACATTGACATTGACGCGCAATGTTCAACCGGCAATCATGGCGACCAGTATTGCAATGCTGCGCGCCTCAAAGGCGGCGGTTCCCGAATATGTGGCCGGGCACAGTTTGGGCGAATACACGGCATTGGCGGCCGCCGGCGCAATCAGTGTGGGTGATGCAGCACGATTGTTGCGTGCGCGTGGGGATGCAATGCAAAGCGCCGCGCCCGTGGGTGCGGGCCTGACGGCGGTGCTTATTGGTCTGGATATTGATAAAGTGCGCGAAATATGTGCGGGCACCGATGCGGATGTTGCAAACGACAATTGCCCCGGCCAGGTTGTTATATCCGGCGCCAAGGAAATAGTAGAGGCAACAATGGCCGCGGCCAAAGAGGCCGGTGCACGACGCGCAATGCCGCTGGCGTTATCGGTACCGGTTCATTGCCGGATGCAAGAGAGTGCGGCCGATGCCATGCGCGCGGCATTGGACAAGGTTGCGATAAAGGTGCCATCTGCAAAATTTATCGCAAACAAAACCGCCGACATTATGATGGAGCCGGACGATATCAAGGAAGAATTGATTTATCAAATGACACATGGCGTGCGCTGGCGTGAAAGCGTTTTGAAAATGCATGAACTTGGGATAAGCGAAATGATTGAATGCGGCCCGGGCAATGTTTTGACGGGACTGTGCACGCGCATATGCAGTGAAATAACAGCAAAGAAATTGGAGATATAAAATGTTTGATTTAACAGGCAAGGTAGCATTGATTACAGGGGCCACCGGCGGCATCGGTGGCGCAATTGCAAAAAAGATGAAAGAGGCCGGCGCAACAGTTGTTGTATCAGGCCGCAATATTGCAAAACTAAACAGTGAATTTGGTGACGAATATATCAAAATTCCCTGCGATTTGGCATCGGACGACGCGGCGGTTGAACTGGTTATGAATACGATAGAGGCGGCCGGTAAAATCGACATTGTCGTAAATAATGCAGGCATTACAAAAGACACCCTTCTTATGCGTATGACGGATGAGCAGTTTGATGATGTTATCAATACAAACTTGCGTTCAACATTCAAAATATGCCGCGCATGCATAATGCCGATGATGAAGAACAGATACGGCCGTATTATAAATATGGCATCCATTATCGGTGTAATCGGCGGCCCGGGCCAGGCAAACTATGCAGCATCCAAGGGCGGCATGATTGCCATGACAAAATCCATCGCGGCCGAGGTTGCATCCCGCGGCATCACGGCAAACTGCGTCGCGCCGGGCTTTATACAGACGCCAATGACGGATGTATTGTCGGATGATTTGAAAAAAGCATACCTGGCTCAGATTCCAGCCGGCCGCTTTGGTGAACCGGATGACATCGCCAATGCATGTGTTTTCTTAGCCAGCGCGGAGGCATCATACATCAACGGCCAAACAATCAATGTCAACGGTGGCATGGGACGGTTTTAGTTAGAGTTTAGGTAGTAGGTAATAGGTAGTAGATAATAGGTGGCAGGTGATGGGTTACACTATCACACACCATTGTCATTGCGAGCCATCGCAGATGGCGTGGCAATCCAGAAAAATATAAAAACATAAATCAAAATGACCGAATATGATGTAATCGTTATTGGTGGGGGGCATGCCGGGGTGGAAAGCGCGGCGGCGGCCGCGCGCCGCGGGGCGCGGACACTGCTGCTTAGCATGCGGGAAAGTGACATTGGCGCAATGTCATGCAACCCCAGTATCGGTGGCCCGGGCAAATCACAAATGGTGGCTGAAATCGATGCAATGGGCGGCGTTATGGCACGGGCCGCGGACACGGCGGGCATTCATTTCCGAACGCTAAACGCGTCACATGGCGCGGCCACGCGCGCATTGCGTGCCCAGATTGACCGTGATTTATATCATGCGGCGGTAATGGATATTTTGCGCGAAACACCAAACCTGACGCTTTGCTTTGAAACGGTTGACGATTTAAATATCGACGAAAAAATCGTTAATGGGAAATACACGGCTAAATCCATTGTGATAACAACGGGAACTTTCCTGCGTGGGCTGGTCACGCGCGGCGCGGAAAAGATTCCGTCAGGTCGGTTAATGGATAATGGCGAATACCAATTGCCAGATACGAAGATATCCGCGGCATTGCGCGGTGCCGGGTTTGATTTGATGCGACTAAAGACCGGCACGCCCGCACGCATATATCGTGATTCAATCGATTTTTCCGTATGCGAAACGCAACCCGGTGACCGGCCGCATGAATGGTTTTCTTTGCCAAATACGGAAAATAATTTCGATGCGTCTTGTTTTATAACGCACACAACATCCAAAACACATGACATCATTCGCGAAAATATTGCAAACGCGCCCATGTATAACGGTGATATTGAAGGCACCGGTCCGCGTTATTGCCCAAGTCTGGAAGACAAGGTAATGCGCTTTGAAAACCACGCATCGCATCATGTGTTTTTAGAGCCGGAAGGCCTGAATAGTCCCCTGATTTATCCCAATGGCATATCGACCAGTTTCGGTGCCGACATCCAAGATTTATGGATTCGCACAATACCGGGGCTTGAAAATGCACGCATTGCGCGTTACGGGTATGCGATTGAATATGATGCGATTGATGCACGAAAATTGTCATCAACACTTATGTCCAAAGATATTGCGGGGCTGTTCTTTGCCGGGCAAATAAACGGCACATCCGGATACGAAGAGGCCGCCGCCCAAGGCATCGTTGCGGGTGCAAATGCGGCCGCGCATGCATTAAATCTGGACTTTTTGGAATTAAATCGTACCAATTCAATGATTGGGGTTTTGATTGACGACATCACGACGCTTGGCGTGGATGAACCATATCGAATGTTTTCTTCGCGCGCGGAATATCGATTGCACCTGCGGGCGGATAATGCAATCGCGCGCCTGGGGGGGCGGGCGGTCGAATTGGGATTGATGCAAAAATCAGAATATGAAAGAAAGCAGGCCTATCGCGCGGACACAATTGCGGAAAACGACCGGTTTTATGCCGGGTACATAAAACGAAACGAGCGTGAAATCGAAAGTTATAAACGCGATTTGGATTTAAAAATCCCGCGTAATTTTGATTATACGAATATGCCGGGCCTGACAAATGAACTGATTGAAAAGCTGTCTGCAACGCGGCCGGAAAACATTGCGGCATTATCGCGAATCCCGGGAATGACACCGGCCGGCATTATGGTTGTACTGCGAAAAATAAGAAATTA
>JAAGKN010000086.1_pt1 | contig 85879 bp, 80 predicted proteins | sample 6206371 | NCBI WGS metagenome assembly JAAGKN01 (sample SAMN11533720, study PRJNA540317) | gut metagenome | isolation source: fecal pellets from male and female animal of same cohort | host: Peromyscus leucopus | place: USA:CA | collected 2017 | reverse complement strand
GAATGTTAAGCCTATCAGAATATTAAAGCACGGCAAGAGAGCTAAATCGCTGGTAAAGTACGGTTTGGAAGAAATCGCAAACGTACTCCTCAGACCTCTCTACAAGCCAAAATTAGATATCTTCAAATTTTTGTCATGTACTTAAGATAAAATTAACAAATGTTGTTGCAAAAGTAAATTAATTAAGCTTATTTTGCAATATTGTAACAAAGATCGGGTTGCAAGTATCGGGTGCCGGTTGCCGGGTACCGAGGGACCTCAAAGAATACACAATTACAACTAAAATAACAGACTATGAGAAAATCTACTTTGCTTTGCATTTATGCAGCGGCGTTTCTCGGCGCTTCGGCGGTTGCTCTGACCACGAAGCCTATGATCGAGGCCGTGTCGAAGGCCGTGCAGCGCAAACCGATTGAAAAAATCGAGCGCGTGGGTCAAAGCCCCAACCGCCTTCCGGAAGCCGGCTACTACACGGCTCCGTTCAGTTTCGAACCCACCAAAGACCAGTTCGATGAGTGTCTGCTCGTCGCTGACGAGGATGGAAAGTCTTTCACTTACGACACTACCGAGAAGGCTATAAAAGCGGACTATAATTTCAGCAATCCAACGGACAAGTACTGCTACTTGCCCGGTGTGTTTCTGGAGGCCGGTCCCCACAAGATTACCTTCCAGCACAAAACACGATCGGACGAGGAGAATTACACCGTGTCTCTCGGCAATGCACAGACTCCCGATGCTCAGACCATAGAGTTTATCAAGAAAGAAAATTACAAGAACGACTCATACACTACCGAGTCAGTGACTTTCGAGATAACGGAGGCCGGCGTATATTACGTTGGTTTCCACCACTATTCCGGCAAGAATAAATATAATGTCTATCTGCGCAACATCAACATCGTTGCCATCGATAACTCCGTCCCCAAAAACCCGGAAATCCAATCTATCGAATTCACAGGCACAGCGGGTAAGATGACAGTAAAAATGCCCGACACCCGCTTCGACGGTGAACCGCTATCGGGCGAGATGACGTTGCACCTGCTTTGCGACAGTCAGGAAATCAAGACCGAGCAGGCTGCTCCCGGCGCTGTTGTCGAGTCGGATATCACTGCAACTCATGGGCAGCATACGTTCGGTGCCTATGTGTCAGCGGAAATCGACGGCAAGACTAAAAATTCTGAAATCGTCACTGAATCGTACAAAGTGGTAAAGGTTCTCGAGGTTCCGATGCATGTTCCGTTCACCATGCCGTGCGATGAGGATGACCTGGCATATTGTACAGTCTTCGATGTCAATGAAGACAATAATACCTGGACCTGGATTAACAGTGGTAATCCTGACAGCCGTGACTGCTTCCGTTACAGTTACAGTTATTCAAAGGATGCCGATGACTGGGTGGTTCTTCCGGCTATACAGTTCAGCGAGGCCGGAGCCTATGAGTTCGCACTTGACATAGCCACCAAGTATGACGATGAATCTCTTGAGGTGCGCATCGCCGACGAACCGACGGTCGAAGCGCTCTCAGCCGGCCAGCAGATCATGAACCTCAAGGATTTCCGCAGTGCGGATGTGTGGGTGAACAAGAGCGGCAGTTTCTCAGTCCCCGGGGCGTGCGTCAAGTACATAGGTATACATTGCTATTCGCCAAAGTACAAATCCTTCCTCTACATCTCTAACGCATCTGTTACTTCAACTGACTCGCGCAAAATAACCAACCCGAGTTTCGGTGAGATTTCTTTTGACGGGTCCGAGGGTTCAATATCAGTGGTGCTTCCTTCTGTCAACATCGTCGGCTCACCTCTCGATGCAACCGAGGTTTCGGCCACGTTGACAGTTGATGGCAACAAATATGGCGAGACACTCAGCGGCGCTCCCGGTGCGACAGTGACATGGCCTGCCAATCTTGAACGTGGCGAGCATGCACTTGCCACACAGGCGTTCTATACGACAGGTGGAGAAACATTCTATAGCGAAACAGTAAAATCCTCGGTGAAGGTGACGCGTCCCTTGTCATTCCACTACGATATGCCTCTTGACCTCACGATGCAGGGTACGGACTTCATAGAGGACGTCGCTGTATTTGATGTCAACGGGGACATGAAGACCTGGAGCGGCGATGATAAAGGCCTCAAGTACAATTACTCCGCCGGCTATACCGCTGATGACTGGGCGATTCTGCTGCCTGTGCAGATTGATGACGCTTCGAAGAATCTGTCATTCAGCGTCCGTGCTATGGCCTATAGCGCCAGCTATGCAGAGAAGTTCTCCGTATGGATGGGTTCATCGCGCACTGTCGAAGGTATGACTATTCCGGTAATCGAAGAGAAAACTGTCACTACTGTTTCGCCCGGAGAGATTTATTCGGCAACTGTACGCGTTCCGGAACCGGGTCTTTACTATATCGGTTTCCACTGTACCTCCGAGGCCAACAAGTACTACTTGTATCTCTCTGATGTCAAATTGGAATATGAAGGCGCGTCGGCTCTTTTGCCCGCTGAAATCGAAGACCTCGTGATTGCGGCTGATCCTGCAGGCGAGAATGCAGCAGATGTCAAGTTCACTTTCCCGTCGATGACTGCGGGCGGTGAGGCTCTCGACGCATCGGCTGAGCTGACTGCCACCATCGTCGGTGATGCCGAGACCAAGACAGTCACCGGTCTGCCCGGCTCCGTCGCTTCGGTCCGCATCAATGCCAATGCCGGACAGAACACCTTTACCGTTACCGTCGCCAACGAGGCCGGGTCGACCAAGCCGCAGACCGTAAGCGTATATTGCGGTCTCGACACTCCGAAGACTCCGGCATTCAAGTCTGCAACTATGACCCAGGACGGTCACGGTGTCTACCTAACTTGGGACGCTGTCACTGAGGGTATCCACGGGGGTGTGATAAATCCCGAAAAACTGACCTACCGTATCACTCCATATGATGAGGAGGATGAAGACTGGGATTACACCGAGTCCATCTACACTCAAGACCTCAGCTGCACATTCTTTGTTGCGAATGGTACCCCTCAGAACTTCGTTACTCTCGGTATCGAGGCTTACCAGTCTGCAAGCACCAACTCCAGCATCGGTTATCTGGAAGTCTGCGTCGGCAAACCTTTCGAGGGCGATGTAGAAGAGGAATTTGCAAACGGAGAGGTGTCGTTCGGACCAATCTATACCTTCAGCAACACCAGCAGCCGTCCGTCGTGGGCTGTCGCTCCGGCTGACAACTATGTGCCCGAGGCCGCCCTCGAAGGCCAGCACATGCTCATCGGAAAGGCTACAACTAACGGCAGTGACTCCGGTGTGATGCTCCCGCTCGTCTCGACTTCCAACCCCGATAAGGAATACAAGCTTTCGTTCGAGATATTTGTCAGTGATGTAACCCCCTATCTGGCCGTAATCCTGGGCGCTTATGATGAAAACCGCATCATCCTCGGCGAGATCCCGACCGACGGTGAGACCGGATGGAAGACCTTCTCGTACACTCTGCCCGACTCGTATGTGGGTCGTGCCTGGGTACAACCCGGTGTCTATGCCCGCTTTGACAACGCAGCCAACCAGTATGCACTGGTCAACAAGTGGTCGATGACCAGCACCAATCCGAGCGGCCTCGCGAATGTGGCTGACGCAGTGGTGAGTGTGCGTGGCATGCGTGGCGCAGTGCTTATCGCCGGAGCCGAGGGCAGCGCTGTGACAATCTGCGATATGGCGGGAACTGTCGAATACTCAGGCAAGGTAACTTCGACATTCCAGAACATCGAACTCGCTGCGGGTCTGCATATCGTCAACCTTGATGGCCGCGCCTATAAGGTTATCGTGAAATAAGCGAAGAGATACATCAGACATAAAAGACTCGCCATTTCTGCCGAAACAGAAATGGCGAGTCAAATTTTTTATGTAAAGGGTTGAGATGAGCTATTGTTTTTCTCCGCGTTTGCGGGCTATCTCCTTGCGGATCCGGCTGGCGTGAACCTCGCTCATGCGCAGGTAGGAGGCAATGGCTTTCATAGAGACGTGCTCGAAGAGCTCGGGGCGGCAACGTTCCATCCACTCGTAACGCCATTTGGCATTTCCGTTCATCACCTTCGACTTGAGCTCATCATAACGACTGCGGCGCGTGAACACACCGGCGAACCATCGGCAGAAATCGTTTCGCTCGGCCAGCATCCGGTCGATATTCTGTTTGGTGAGGCGGATGCAGACTGTCGGGCAGCATGCCTCAATGTTCAGAATGGCGGGAGCGCCGTTCGAGAAACTCTGCATCGATGACAGCAAAGTGCCTTCCATACCGAAATAGAAATTGGTCTCAACGCCGTCGCTCAGACTGTAACCGCGTACAATTCCTGATACGATGATATAAATGTCAGGATTAACTCTATCCATACGGACTATCAGCTCCCCCTTAGCGAAGGTCACTACCTCCGAATTGGCGAGTAGATAGTTGAAAATTTCGTCGGTGAGTTCAAAATCAGATTCTTCCGACAGGTGCTTACGAAACTTATCTAAATCAATCTCCATAATTTTGCTTATATTGAAGGTGAAGCATCCTCCTTATGAAATCGAATTCGGCTCCGCCTCGGGGTCAGGGTGGGCTGTGCGGCATGGGGGGCGACACCTAAAGCCGGGTCAGAGGGCGCCTTGCTCGACCAGGGTGGCGATGCGCTCGATTATCGCGTCCTCTTTGTTCTTCTCGGGGTGGAAGCCTGACTTCATGTTCATGCCGAAGAATCGTCCGAACGTCTGCCAGAAACCGGCCCGGAAACTCCCTAAGAAAGCCTTGATGATGTTGAACGAGGTCTGGTCCGTCTCCCGGTTGATCAACTTCAGCATCACTTTACCCTGGTTCTTGGTCATCTTCTTTATGGCAGGCTTATACTGCTCGAAGATATCTTTCTCAAGCGTTTTGAGGTGCTTCTCGCGTGCTTTCTTGTCCGGTATGGTCTGGATGTACTCGTATGTCTCGCAGAGGGCGGAGAAGGCCAGTTTCGCGTAAGGCAACGTCTTCTTGACGTCGCGCACTGTCTTCCAGTAGAACTCCTCCTCCTTCTTGTTCTTGAACTTCATGTCCGGATAGATGGTGACGTTCTTGATGTACGTCATCCGGACCGTGTCGCCGTACTCGTCGACAAACCGTCGGAAGCCCTCATAGGCCTTGACCTTGAGACGCAGTTCATCGGGTCCGTCTTCCTGGGCGTGCGCACCTGAGGGCGTCGCTGTAAGAAACAGCAGAGCCATCGCCGCTACGCGCAGTGCGACAATAAGGTAAGTCTTCAGTTGGTCCATCCTATCCCCTCCAAATAATTATAACGCGAACGCGCTTTCTTTACCTAAACGGAAAATGGCGTCAAAAATTGATAATGACCGGTCTACTTTAACATCTGTTTCAGTTCGGACCGCCTGTATCATCTCCCCGTCAGCGCGGAGAACCTCGGGTTCAATCCAGCTGACAGCCACATCGAGCAGAGCCGCGGTGAATTCACCCAGTGTCATTCCCTCCGAACGTCTGTAGACCTCCTCAATCTGAGGCATGAGGTACGGGAAGAAGGGCGTGCGCCCGTAGGCGGCATTCCAGGCACCGAGGTGCTCGCGGCGCCACTTGCCGTGCTCGGAGAGCACCGGGTCGGCGCCGCGTCGCTTCAGCACGGAGGCTCCCCCCTCGACGGGCACCGTCAGCCGTCCGGTGGAAAGCCGACAATGAGCCAACGCCTTCCCCTCGACCGCCGGTGGTGTGGCGCCTCGGAGCCATGCCCCGACCCAGTCAGGCGTCAGGGAAAACGGTGTCACCATTTTCCCTCGCTCTTGTCCGGATTCGGGTTTCTCATGATACGGTTCCAGCGGATCTTGCCATCGAACCATCCGCGCTCCTGGTCGAGCGATGCGATGATGAACACGGGCGAGCCGACGATGTGGTCCTCCGGAACGAAGCCCCAGTAGCGCGAGTCGAGACTGCGGTCACGGTTATCACCCATCATCCAGTAATAATCCATCTTGAACGTATAGTAGTCGGTCTGCTCGCCGTTGATGTATATCTTGCCATCCTTGACCTTGAGGTCGTTGCCTTCATACACGCTTATGGCACGCTGGTAGACAGGCAGATTGTCGAGCGTAAGCTTCAGCGTCGCGCCCCGTTTGGGAATCCAGAAGGGGCCCATCAGCGGACGCGTCCAGCCGTAGGAGTTGCCGAACGGGAAGACACCGCCCAGGTCGAGATAATTACTGTCCGTCTCGCGGATAAGCGGAGCTATAACCTCGGGCCATTTCTCGATCTCGGCCTTCATGCTCTTGGTCAGAGGCACATCATAGAACCAGAAACCGTCGTATTCGTTGCGCATCGGACGGAAGCGGTGGTCCTCGGCGCGGACGCCGAGCTCATGCCACTTCTCGGCTGAAATCTCGCCGCTAACAGGCACGATGTAATTATACTGTACGTTCTCGGCCTCAGCAATCGCCTTGCCGTTGATGAGGACTGTGTCGTTTGAAATCTGTATCCACTCGCCCGGCAGACCGATGGTCCGCTTGACATAGTTCTCGCGGCGGTCGACGGGGCGCCAGATTACCTCGCCATACACCTCCGGATGCGAGGCGATATGGGCCGCCGGGTCAGGTACACCCTGCTCGGCCAGTTCCAGTTTGAGCTGGTAGTAGTCGCGGTTGGGCTGTCCGAGAGCCACGGTGTCGCCCTGCGGGAAATTGAACACCACGATGTCACCGCGCTCGACGCTGCGGCGTCCAGGCATACGATGGTATTCCAACTGCGGTGACTCTATATAGCTCTTCGTGCCGAGCAGCGGCATCGTATGTTGTGCCAGCGGGAAATGAATCGGAGTTTGCGGGACACGCGAACCGTAGACAGTCTTGTCCACCCAGAGACGGTCGCCCACCAACAGCGACTTCTCCAGACTCGACGACGGAATCTCATACTGCTGGCCGACGAAGGCGAAGATGAAATATATCAGAATGAGCGCATATACTATGGCATCCACCCAGGCCATGACCGAGCGGGTAAGTCCTTTCTTCTTCTTCCACCAACCCCAGGGAACATAGGCAGTGATGTAGACGTCCAGCAGAATCAGCCAGAGGAATGCCAGCCAGGGGTTGCCCATCAGGATGACCCACAGGAAGAAAATTATCGAAACTATGGCGAACCGAATCCAGCGGGTAGGCTTGACGCGGCGGAGACGACCCATGAACGACTTTGCGTCGCGGCGTTTCTTCTCCTCCTCGGCCGCCTTCTTCTCCTCGTCAGCGGCCTTGGCCTTGGCTCGGAGTTCAAGTTCGGCTTTCTGCTTCTGTTCACGTTCGGAGTCAGCCTTGGCCTGCTCCTCGCGAGCTGTCTGCCGCGCCTTCTCGCGAGCCTCAGCATCCAGTCCCTTCTCCCCGGCACCCGAACCCGAAGCCTTTTCACCCGAATCCTTCTCACCCGAATCCGGCACCCGGCGCCCGGCACCCGGCACCTTATCCATATCTTTATCGCTCATTGTCTACTTGAAGATGTTCTGGTTTGTAATTTCGTTGAGCATCTCGCCGAGGGTGTGGTATCCGGTGCGTCCGGCGAGCCACTCGGCAGCCATTACCGCGCCAAGAGCGAAACCCGCGCGCGACTTGGCGGAATGAGTGATGGTTATGTCATCAACGTTCGAATCCCACACGATGGTATGAATGCCCGGCACCTCACCGCGGCGGATATGCTCGATTTCCATCAGCGAGCTGTCGTGGGTCTTACCCTCCTCCGGCTCCACCCAGCCGCCGACGCGTGCCGTATTCTCCTCGATCTGCTCAGCCAATGTGATTGCTGTGCCCGAGGGGTGGTCAAGTTTGTGGACATGGTGAGTCTCCACCATCGACGGTGTGTACTGCGGGAAGCTGTCCATGATGCGGGCCAGGTACCGGTTGACGGCCATGAATATATTGACGCCGATCGAGAAGTTCGACGCCCACATGAGGGTTCCGTGTCCCTCGTCGCATTTCTTCTTCATCTCATCGAGGCGTGCGGTCCATCCGGTGGTGCCGCTGACCACCGGTACGCCGGCGGCGAAGCAACGCTCGATGTTCTCAACTGCAGTGGAGGGTGTAGTGAACTCGATGGCCACGTCTGAAGTGCGGAATGCCTCCGAGTCGAAATCCTCCTTATTGTCGCGGTCGATGCGACATGTTATCTGATTGCCACGTTCCTGAGCGATTGACTCGATGATGTGGCCCATCTTTCCGTATCCTATAAGTGCTATTCTCATTGTCTTGTTGATGGTTGGTGGTTCCCCGGTTCCCCGGTCTTAGAATCCGAAGGCGATGTTGTCGATATACATTGTCAGCCCCTCGGTGCCGACGAAAGCCTCGCCGCATGTCGAAGAGGCCATGACGAGGACGTGGGTGGGAGTCTCGTTTGCGGCCGCCCAGCCTTCCTCCTGGACGGGGACGAGTTTACCCTTGGAATTATATGCGTAGTAAGCCTTGGCGCCGTTGAGGAGCCCCATATACGACTTGTAGAACGACTTTTTCGTGATGTTGCCGTAATGGATAGGCAGCTGGTGGCCCCTGGTCAGGGGCACACTTTTGGCGTATCGCTCGCGGCCTGTGCCGACGCGCAGGGCGTGGATGTTGCCTTTGGCATCCTCCCATCGCTTCTGGAGCAGGACATAGACTTCGGCGTTGTCGCGCCCCTGGAGAGTCTTCTTGCTGCCAAAGCCGGTGGCCTTGACGCGGGTGTTGGTGTTGGGCATATCCACCTTGTAGTCGAACACCAAGGCCTTCGGACGCTTGGTGTAGGGCATGCCCATCTCCATCTTGGCGTACGGGTTCTTGGTCGACGAAATCGGCTCGCGCACCTTGCCCAAGTATATCGTGCCCGGCACCATGACGTCCATATTGAGCAGGCCGAGCACCTTGACCTCCTCGATCTTGGTGTAGAGCTTGCACATCTTGTTGCCGTTGACCACGACAGGCTCGACCGTGTTCGAGGCCTTCGACACGCCCGACACCTTGGCATACACATTGCTGGTGGCCCAGGGTGAGCCGCCGGTTGGAGTGTATGGGGTATTGCCCGAGATGGTGCGTGTCGGACCGATGGCATAGATAGTCTTGGTCTTTCCGCCGATGACCTTGGACTCGGTGATATGCCGCGTCACCCATTGCGAGAAATCCCCGTATTTAATCTTCTCAAGTGTAAGTGCCGATGCGTCTGCGCACAGCATGAGCGCCATTATGACTCCGGCTATAGTAACTAACTTTCGCATAATGGCGCAAATTTACAAAAAAAATCTGATATTACCGCTTCAGAGTGCGCAGGAAGTTGTCAGCCCATTCGCGGCGTTGAGGCGAGTTAAGCATAACAACAGTAACGAGTTCATTGCCGTGAGGCAGGACGAGTATCGTAGCCTCCTGTCCTTCGATGGTTCCTTGGGTGCGGGCACCGTTGGAACTTCCGTAGCTGACCTTCTCGACTTTGGCGTTCGGAATCTTCATCTGTGCGGCCAGGCGGCGGCAGGTCTCGAATGCTATCTTCTGATTTGAGGCGGTATTTTCGTTGGCCATCGAGAGGCCGAACGAGCCGTCGGGATATTTGGCGACGACGCTCGAGCCTTTGTCGACGATTGTTCCGGCCGGAACCTGGAAGTCGAAGCCGGCGTAGTCGACCGTAACGTACCAGTTGGCTTTGCCGTCGGGTGTTACATTGCCTTCAGCCTGCTGGGCAACAGCCTCCATATCGACGGAGCTGTTTTCACCTGTGAGGTCGGGTTTGGTGGTTTCGGTCTCGCTCTGGGCGAGGGCGCAGGCTGAGCCTGCGGCGGCCGTCAGTGCGATGGCCAGCATGTGTTTGCAGTTCATATGCTTCAGTTTAGTAATTTAGTCGTTTTTTCAGATACCTCGAAACCGAGGAAGCGGCGTGAGTTGACGGCGATGACCGGTGTGAGGTCCTTGCCGTATGCCTCTGACAACCGGGCTATGACATCTCGGATTGAGAGTGTAGACTCGTCGGTTTCGGCCAGTATACGGTCTTCGGGTGTCGAGCGCAGTGTGTCGGGGTTGAACTCGGCGCCGAACGAGAGGTAGCAACCGGCGCGGAGCAACATCGCGGCCACTTCGGGCTTGCGCCTGAAGCCATGTATGGCCCAGTTCTGTTTCGGCTTGAGGTCACGGCGTGCGCCGGCCAGTATGTCATGCCCTTTGACATCGTGGATTACCAATGGTTTACCTGCTTTTTCCGAAATCTCGACCTGACGCTTGAATGTCTGTAGCTGGCGGAACAAGGGTCCTCCGTGCGGAGTGAGGTCAATACCGCACTCTCCTATCGCCACAATCTGTGGCTTGGCGACGAGTGTCTCCAGTTCTTTCCATTCCTCTTCGAAAATTACGTTCAGGGTGTCCCACGGATGCACTCCGGTACTGTACAATTGTTCTTTGAGCAGAGCCGGAGCCTCGAAGCCACCCCCGATTCTGAATGCGACGACCCCGTTGGGCTGTGGCGCTTCGTGGTGTGTGTGAATGTCAAGTATCTCCATATGACTCATAGTTTATGTGGATGTGGAATATTTTTGGAGGTGCGATGCGTTCGGGCACACCTCTTTGCTCTTACTAACCGTTTTTAGTCTTTTTTTGTTCACCGGGCTGTGGCACCGGGTCGTATCCCGACCCTCCCCAGGGGTGGCACCTGAGCAGGCGTCTTGTGGCCAACAGCAGGCCGCGGACGGGGCCGTGGAGGCGTATGGCCTCGATGGCGTACTGGCTGCAGGTTGGTGTGAACCTGCATGATGGCGGGAACAAAGGCGATATCGACAGTTGGTAGAATCTGATGGGGAGCAAGAGGATACCGGTCGCCAACCGGCGCAGCATCTTTTTCATTGGTCGGCCTCCTGCGGGTTGAGACCGAGCCGGCGGGTGACCTTGTCGAGCAGTCGGCGCATCTTTCGCTCGACGGTTGCGTAGTCGAGGTTCTCGGTGTGGATATAGATGAATGATATCGAGACGGTGCGGTACTTGTCTGACCCGGCGACGGCTTGCTTGAACTCATTGCGGTTCAGGCGGTATGCCTCGCGTATGCGGCGGCGCATCAGCACGCGGTCGACGGCGTGGCGCCGTTTCTTCTTGGGTACGGTGATCATCATCTGGATTGGCGCGATGCCGCCGGGGGCACCGTTGCGGAATGTCCGGTCAAGTTCCTCTGCGGTCAACGCACGGTAATTCAGCCGCAACGGAAAGTCATAGAGGCTCTGGCCGTGTGTGAACACAGCGTCCACCAACGACTTATGCCGCAGTTTCTCCGCTTTACGCAGCGTATTACGTCCGTTATTTAAGCTCTCAGCATTTTCCACACTACAAAATTAGAAAAAATATCAAGAACTACCCCCAAGAAGCCTCAAAGATTTTCCATCACCCGGCGCCCGTCACCCGTCACCCGGTACCTTATCAACAGTTGTTGCGCAGCCAGATTGCAAAGAAGATGTCATAGAGCGCCGTTGTGTTGCCCGTACGGTTTAACAGTCCGGCGCGTTCGAGTCCCTTCAAGGCCGACTGTAACGATGCAGCCGACCGGAACCCGCTCTCCTGAACCGAATCAGCCGACAAGATATTGTCCACTCCTCCTTTCGATGCCAGATATTGCGCCAGGTCGCGCTGGCGTGCTGTCAGCCGGTTCATAATCTCGCGGTAATTATAGTCTTGAACGCCGATTATGTTGCGTTCAGCAAGCGCTATGGAGTTTTCGGAAAGTTCTTCTCCAGGGGCAGTCAAGGCGAACAGTTCGTTTAGCAACATCTGCAGAAACCAGGTTACTCCATTCACCTCTTGGTAGACCCGGCGGATAATCTCACGGTGGCCGCGCTTGCCATAATCGGCGAACTGCCTCATGGCAAAGTCGACATATTTGTCTTCGGGAATTGGTTTCAATCCCATTGTGACACAACTCTGGTATAATGGTTTCTGAGGACTGTTGAACATAGTGTCCATCATCGAGTGCGCGCTACCCGCGAAAATAAACCGGGTGCGCGTTGCCCGCTGGATGAACCCGCGGAGCAACCCCTCGGTCTTTTTGTTGTCGTATGTTCCTATTTCCTGGAACTCGTCAATAGCCACAATGCAGGGTTTAGGTGCGGTTTCAAGATACTCGAAAATCTCCGAGAGTGTCAGCTCGGGATTTCTTACAGAGGCGCTGGTCAAAGAGAGCGATGGCTCGCCGGTGATTGGATCGACCGATATCGAAGGGCGCAGGCTACGAAGCGCATCTACCAATTGTTGCCAAACACCACTGCGTTGTTTTGTGATTTCGCGGAATACGGCACGGCCAAGCAGAGTGACTAATTCCGCCACAGTCGAGGTGGAATAGATGTCTATATAGATAGTTATGTATTGTTTTCTGATTTCTTCCGCACCGAAGAAGTGTTCTATCAATCCTGATTTGCCGAGGCGACGCGGCGAGATGAGCGCCACGTCCCTACCGTTCTCTACTGACTTGCGCAAAAAGTCAGTCTCCTCCTCGCGGTCGCAGAAATAACGGGGCGCAACGTAGCGTCCCACCACAAATGGATTGCGCAGTGCTTCATTTGCTGCCATATATAATTATTCTCTGATGAATTATTCTTTAGTAAATAATTTATAACACAATAATTCTTCTGAAGATTATTTAGTTTTAGATAATGGCAAATTTAGTCAATTTATTTCACCCCTGCAAAAATTAGACCCCGTTTCATAAAAAATGTTGGCTCTGGGGTCGCATCCTTGGACGCCTTTAGTCCGACTCCGTCTGTTACAGCCATGGCCAGACATTTGAACCCAAGGACCGCCTTGTGACGCAGATGGGAATGGACACGGCCTATTTTCTCGATCATGCGGCCTGTCTTCTTGTGGTCGGTATCATCGAGGATGAGACACACATCTTCAGTCTTGTGGTCCGTGCGCACCCTTATCTTGTTCCAGAGCTGGAGGCTTATGCGCCACATGGCCTTCCGCCAGTTCACATCGGGATTGTCGTTGAACCGATAGAAAGTATCCTTGTGCGCGGACATAAAAGATGCCACGGCAGTCAACGCTGGATATTTTCTTCACCCCGAAAAGTGGAAGCATCAGCAGACACTGGAAAACACTCAAAAGCCGGTAGACCTGTGTAATTTTGTGTATCGACATGGTGATGAGTTTGTTTTTAGTTTGGTACCTAAATTTACTCATTTTCTGCGACATACGCAAGAAACCATGTCGTTTTTTTATGCCATTATCTCATCTATCATATACTTGCGAAACTTAAAAAAAATCATAGGAAACAAACCATTCATAATCAGCTGGAGATGAAAAGGGCCGGCTCCTGCGGTGGGAGCCGGCCCTTGTTTCTGCGCTCTTGGTAAGACGCGATTGATTGTTGTTTGGATTGTCTCGGCGAAAGGCAGGACTGGCCGCACACCATAAACAAGAGGGCGAAGATGATAGTTGCCCCTGTGGCGTGAGGGGTGGGGGTGCGGATTCTAAACCAAAAGTAGGTTCGTGTGTTTAGACTATACATAAATCTTTATACTTATGAATGCCATGTATATAGTGAGTTTCGGAAACTCAAAAAAGTATGTAGTTCACATTGACAGCAAATCGCAGGCATTGAACGACCTGCGTCAGGAAATAAAGGGCTATCTCGAGCGCAAGTTCCCCGAGATGAAGGGTCTGAATTACTATGACAAGATGACAATCAAGTTCGTTCCCAAGGACGAGGAGGCACAGTATGCCGGCTATCCTGAGTTCAACGCGGAGTCTGTTCCGGAAATCAAGCAGACGCTTGCATCGGAAGTTGAGGACGAGGCCTCAGTGCGTCGACTCAACGACAACGACCCTTACGGGAATTGAATTTTTGAATTTAGAATTTAGAATTTAGAATTGGCTACGCAATGATTTCTCAATTCGAGTTACACTGCGTAGCCAATTCTAAATTCTAAATTCTACTTTTTACAAACTCCTGCTCGGTTTCGTTGAGGTCCTCGAGTCGGGGGGTGTATGACGGGTCGGGCATGTACCAGGAGATTTTCTTCAGGTGTGCCAATACCTCGGGGTCATCAGTCGGAATATAACCCCGCAACGCATAGGGAAGTACCTTCTTTACCCGTGAGTAAAAGTCCCAGTTCTCGTACTCAAACTCCCCAGTTTCTGTGTTGTGGGTGCCGTTGATTTCCGGTATGAACGTTTCTCCCTGGAATCCGTCGCCGAAGACCAACTGTCGTTCGGGTTCATACGAGTAGAACAGCCGCGGCGAAGTGATGCTCAGTTCTTCGGTCGGTGCGTAGTCTTTGATTTTGGCTTGAATCCACGAGTCGTGCAGGGCTATGTATCGACTTTTGTGTGGTTTGATTTCCTCGTTTTCATCAAAGTAGCCATCCTTTTTCGGAACGAAGGTTTCCGCCATAGTCTTCCACTTCAGGTTCTTGAGTGTCGGGTCGCCCTGCCAGTCTGCCAATACGAGAGCGTCGTCGCCATCCACCCAGAAGTGGCGGTAATATCCGCGTGCGTCGAGGGTGAGGGTGAAATCCTCGATTTTGCCGTTGCCCCAGCGTGTGGCCGGTGTCAGTTTATATGGAATGTAGTATGGGTTGTCGACGTTGTTGCTGTTCATCAGTTTGAACGTCTGCACGAGTTTGCTTTCGCCATGCGGGAAGGTGGCGTCAAAGCTATAGGCATAAGTGACGCCGCCGTCGCAGTCATCAATCACAGAATAATCATGGCTCTCCTCATACTCCTCCTGCAGGTACTCGGACAGAACTAACTTGACCGTATAGGGTATGGTCTTGCCGTTGAGCCGGGTGACAAAATTCTGCATATTAGGATTGCCGTTGGGAGAGATACCCTCTGCCGAGCAATAGGTATCAGTTTCGAATCCCATGGTCACGGACTTGGCTTTGCCGGAATTGACCAGAGTATACTCCACGGTGAAGTACGAGAATCCTGAATCCGTAAGCTGGATGGTGAGATTCTCCTTGACAATGTCGATATCTGTTTCATGGCGAGGCGAGAGCACAGCCCCGGTGCCGGAATAGGAGGAGTCATTGGCCAGAGTCAGCAGACCCATTGCGGAAGCCGCAGCCACGGTAAGCAGCAATTTCTTCATGATGCAAGACTATATTAGATGTTTGTTTGATTTAGGTTACTCGTTTTGACAACTAAGTCAAAATGTCCCTAATCTTCTGTGCATCGGCAAATTTAGTCTTTTTTTTCTAAAATGCAAAATCCCGCCTAATCATTCCTAATCATTGGAGGAGGGTGTTGGTGGCGTTGCGGGTGAGGCCGGTGGTTTTGGCTCGCTTCAGGCAGGACCCGCGAAGGCGTTTCGTGAGGGTTGTGGGGTCTGAGTTGAGGATGTCTTCGGCTGTCAGTGTTACTATTTCTTGCAAGGGGGACGGCATGGCCGGGCAGCGCTGAGCTGACGGATTGTTGTGAGGGCAGACCGTCAGACAGCGGTCGCAGCCGAACAGTGTATTTCTTGCTCCCGGAGTACGCATGGCTTCAATATGGACTGGGTCTGTCCATTCGCCGCGGTGCTCGATGGTAAGGTAACTCAGACAGCGGTTGCAGTCTATTGTGCCATCCTCGCGCAACGCTCCCGTCGGACATGCCCGACGGCACGCTCCGCAATGACAGCACTCTCCTTCGAAAGGTGCCGTCGGTTCCAGTTCGTGTGTGGTGATGATTTCGGCTAAGAATACCTGATTGCCAATGCCCGGAACAATCAACGCCCCGTTGTCGCCAATAAAGCCGAGGCCGGCCTTTACGGCCCAATATCGTTCCATGATCGGTGCGGAATCCACACAGATGCGCCAATCCTTGCCCTCTTCGCCGAGCCACTCCCCTATTCCGCTGTCGCGTATCAGCTTGCGAATCCAGTCGTGATAATCCGGAAACAAGGCATAGGCCGAAATGGCCGGCAGCGAAGCGTAGCGCAATTTGTGGGCTCCAGCGTAACTGAACGCCATGCAGATGATACTATGCGCCCCGTCGAGCAGCAACGCCGGATTGTTGCGGATGTCGGTATGATTGCCCATATAACCCATACCTGCCGCTCCCCCACTCTCAAACCACCGATTATAGTTGTGGCAAACCTCGGCATCGACAGTACTGACTTTCGCGACACCGAAGGCGCAGACATTGGGGAGTGGTTTTATTGTCCCGGGCACTTGATTTAGATTTGTGGTTTTACAATTTATTACCTGTTCCTGACGGTGCGTTTATTTCCAGATAACTTCCTAACTGCACCCCGCTATATAACACATATGAAATTGAACTGACTTTCCCCTATAGGGTTTCTCTTAGCTCATCTATCAATTCTTCAATGATATAATCGTCGCTCATCAATTGCAGACCATATTTCGGGTCGGTCATTTGCTGATATACCTTTGTACTGTAATAAATATCAAGAGCCCGCTCCGGCGCTATCTTCAAAGCATCTGCCAAGAGCATAATTATCCGGCTTTGTTTGCGCCACAATACATTGTTTCTCATGTTATGCTTATTTATTCCTTATCACCTCTGAACCTTTGAATACCAAATACCTATCTATAATTTCTTGATTAAGGATGCATATCTGATGATTAACTTTCTGATACCGTAATTGACCGAGAGCTTGTTCTGCCGTGATTATTCCGTTCTCATAGTCCTCGACAGTGTCGATTCCATTATCATTAGCCACACCACCCTCTACTATATCATACGCTTTCTGCATTACACCCCCACGCCTACAGTCAATCACATACTCAAGCCATTCGAGATTATATTACTCAAAAATCTTGATACGAAAGCAATCCGTTCTTACCGAGGTGTAGTTTAACGTATATTCCGAAACGACAGGTTGTGCATTCCTGCCTTTTCTTTCTGCTATTGTTTCTGCCCAGGCTTTTGCCTGCTTGTGTAGGTTCGTCAGATAGAAACCCTGCCCGAAATCTACCTTTTTTCTGCCCAGTCCTACCAAGGGAGATGACACCGTTATGTATGAACCGTGGTAAAGTGTTATCATAATCCGGCCTCCCAATTTAGAAGCGTTTCGCTTATGTCTTCTGCAACCCAATCCAGGCTCTGGGTATGAAGTTCATCATACCTTTTCAGAAGTCTGTTCCGGATTAAACCTTGCTTGCTCAACCGGTCATGCATCTCCTTGCCGGAGATACCTAACTTGCGAGCACCGCTCTCAATCGCCATTACAGCGAAATGGATGCGGCGATACATATCGGAATCGGTATTCATATTACGACTATTTTTCGGTCATTCATTGAGTCTTATGAGAGTTTCATAAGACTCCGTTTCATACAAATATCGGACTCAGTGACGAAAAGTCATTACTTACGGCCGAAGTCGGCGGGGATTTCGCCCCAGCGGTCGGTCTCCCACTTGCGGATCTTCACGTCGTAGTGGTGGCTGTTCAGCCAGGATATGGCCCGCTCCATCAGCTGGAAACTCCGCTCCGTCTTGGCGTTGCGGGCCAATTGCGTCTTTACCTTGCGGTTGCGCACCCATGCCATGCCAGTCACCGAATCACTGTAGATGGTATGCTTTTCGCCTCGCTGGAACATCAGCGACAGTGCGTGGACGATGGCCAAGAACTCGCCTATATTGTTGGTGGACTGCTCAAACGGACCGACCCGGAAGAGCTCGCGTCCTGTCATCAGCTCGACGCCACGGTATTCCATCCGTCCCGGATTCCCCGAGCAGGCGGCATCCACCGCCCATCCATTGATATCAATCTCCGGATTGGACATATAGTCCGGCTTGTTTCCCTCGGGCATATTCTGCCGCTGTGCGTTCAGGAGCATGGCGCCGAGGTCCTGGCTGTCAGCGCGGGCAGTACCGCGCCGGAAAGCCTCCGCGGCCTCCGCAGCGCTCGTATAAGCCTTGAACGATGCACCCGGAAAGTCCTCAACCTGCTCCATCGCATCGTTGAGGTCATCATAAACTCCCGGTTCACGGCCAACCCAGACCACGTAATACTTCTTCATCCTACTTCCTCGCGGTAATTATAATCATGACGGAGTTTGTCGAAACTGTCGGGAGCGGCCTTGAGTGCCTCGGTATCGGTTGCCGGATCGTACGAGCCGACAATTCTCTCCGCGGACAGACCCGGAGTGCCGGCATATACCGGCTCAAGCCCCGACAGGTCGGCGTCGATACCGAGCACATCGCTGACAGCCTCAAGTGCCATACGTGTGGCACGTTCCTTCCCCTGACGAGAATATCCGGCAATATGGAAAGTCCCATAGACAACCTTGTCGAGCACATCCGGGTCAATGACCGGTTCACCCTCCCAGGTGTCAATAATGGCGCGGATGCGGCCTTCGTCCAAATGTCGGCGCAGGGCGGCGAAATCCACCACTGGACCGCGGGCGGCGTTGACAAGCGTTTTTCCGGCCCGAATAAGCCCTATCTCCCTCTCTCCTATCAGATGGTACGTCGGGTGGTCGCCGGAGCGTGTGAGGGGCGTGTGAAGCGTCACAGCGTCGCTTTCGGACAGCAGTTCGTCAAGCGGAGTATATTCTCCCGGCAGCCCGGCCTCCTCGCGCGGAGGGTCATTGACGAGAACACGGCAGCCCAACTGCAGCGCCCAGTCGCGGACCACGGACCCGACATTGCCGCATCCGACTATGCCCAACGTGTCAGTGGCGGGGTTGAACCCCGAACGGAGCAGGGAAGCCCAGACGTACTGCGCTACCCCGGGGGCGTTGCAACCCGGTGCGTTGCGGACCGTGATGCCATTCGCGCGGCACCAATCCGTGTCTATCTGGTCCATGCCGATGGTGGCCGTCGCCACGAGCCGTACCTTCGACCCGACGAGAAGCGCCGAGTCACAGCGTGTACGGGTCCGGATTATCAGCGCATCGGCATCGCGGACAAGTTCAGGCGTAAAACCGAACTGGTCAACGTAGACAACCTCGGCTTGTGGCTCCAGACGTCCACGAAGCCATGGAATATTTTCGTCTGCTATGATTTTCATGAATGTCGGTTTATCCTTCGAACAGCCAGTTGCCCCACACCATGAAAGTAAAGCTCAAGATGTAGAGCAGGCTCAGACCCAACAGCCACCGGCTCCCCTTGTAGACGTGGCGGAGCTGGAAGAAATTGGCGAGCTGTACGGCTGCTATCATATACATGGTGGCCAGATATGCGACCATGTTGTTGAAGTCGATTATGATGCACACCATCGCGAAGAAGCCGACCACATTGATGACCATGTTGTAAAGCCGCCGCTGTGTGTTGCCGGCATAGAGCCTTACCCAGTTGGTCAGCGCCAGAAGCAGGCCGATAAGAGCCGTAGCGGCGATATTTATAAGACCGACCAGCAAGGTGGTATGGGTGGCGTGGCCGTTGAACAGATTGGACAGCGTCGGCATCGTGAAGTCATCAATCGAGATAATGCCTAAGCCCAACCCTATCCAGTATGGCGCGGCTATGCCCATCAGAAATGCCACGAGCGTCTTGAACGTGAAGCATTTCATCATGATGGCTCCGATCAGATAAGCCGGCATAAGGAAGATGAACGCATACTGGAACATCGACCCGATGGCCAAGATTGAGGCTATCAGGAACAATTCCTGGGCGGCATTGTGCTTGCGGTAGCAGCCGAACAACACCACCAGGCATATCAGATTGGCCAGCGCCAGTATGCCTGATGATGACATGGAACCTGAGAGCCACAGGTTCGAGCCGACCATGATGGCGAACATGCCGGTCAGCACCGTGTCCGAGCCCTGGACGACCGTAAATTCCTTGTTGACAAGGTACAGGACGATACAGGTCGTGAACAGCGACAGCATGTTGACCATCCAGCCCCAGAAAGCGTTCAGTCCCCAGATGTTCGGCGAGGGGAGGCAGAGGCCCATGTCACCGGCCAATGGCTGGGGAGAGGCGATGAAGTATGCTATGAGGAACATCCCCAACGACGCGAGTGTCGCCAGGGCCATGCCTTCTTTCCCCATTACGTGCCGGTGCATCATATCTTAATCTTCTTCGGTGGGTTTTTCTTTGCGTTTGCGAAAATATACGGGGTTGATGACCTGCGCCTTGTCCTTGCTGATGCTCGGGCCGCGGTCGGAGATAGGTCTCCCCTGCTGACGGTCGTCACGCTTGCGGTCGCGGTTGAACGGCTTGCGGTCGTCGCGGCCATTGCGGTCACGATTGAATGGCTTGCGGTCATCGCGGTCACGGTTGAATGGTCTGCGGTCATCGCGGTCGTTACGGTCACGGTTGAACGGTCTGCGGTCGTTGCGGTCGTCGCGTTTGAAATCCTTGCGTTCGTCGCGGTGATAGGGTTTCGGCTTGCGGTCGTTATGGCCGAACTTACGGGTCTCGCGCTTCCATTCGTCGTCAGAGAGGCGCTTCATCTTGCGCGGACCGCGCTCACGCTCCTCCTCGTCATCGAAGCCCTTGACTGAGCCCCCCTCCGAGCGGAAATCGTTGTAACGTCCGTCGAACATCACATATTCGCGGAGCGTGCACTCCAGGCTGCCGTTGAGCATCGGAATCTTCATCGACGGCTTGAGCCCGATATTGTCGAAGTCCTCGTTGTTGAGGCCGATAATCCATGCGTGCCATCCGGGGAAATTACGCTTCAGGTTGGTGCCTATTCCACGGTACAGCTGTTCCATATCGTCCGGTTTGAGGCGACGTCCGTAGGGTGGATTCATCACCAAGATGCCGGCCTCCGGATTGTCCACCCACTCGTCCATGGGGCGGCAGGTAATCTCAATCATGTCGTCGACCTGAGCCGACTTGATGTTCTTGCGGGCGGTCTGCACGGCCTCGGGGTCGATGTCGCCGCCGTATATCTTGTAGTGGAACTCGCGCTCGGCACTGTCGTCATTGTACAGTCTCTCGAACAGCTCACGGTCAAAGTCCTGCCATTTCTCGAAGGCGAATCCCTGGCGGTAGATGCCGGGGTTGATGTTGGCGGCGATAAGGGCGGCCTCGATGAGGAAAGTGCCCGAACCGCACATCGGGTCGGCGAAATTGCAGTCGCCGCGCCAACCGGTTTTCATGATGATACCGGCGGCCAGAGCCTCGTTGATGGGCGCTTCGGTCTGTTCGTCGCGGTATCCGCGCTTCGAGAGCGGTTCGCCGCTGGAGTCAATCGAGATGGTCACACGGTTATGGTCGATGTGGACATTGAAGATTATGTCGGCGCCGTTCACGCGGATCGAGGGACGCTCCCCCTCCTTGTCGCGGAAATGGTCGACGATGCCGTCCTTGATGCGGTATGTCACGAACTTCGAGTGTGTGAAATCCTCGCTGTTGACAGTCGAGTCAATGGCGAACGTCGTCTGGGGCGTCATGTATTTCTCCCAGTCTATGTCACGCACCATGTCGTAGAGCTCATCCGGATTGTAGGCGGTGAACTTCTCAATGGGCTTGAGGATTCTCAGCGCCGTGCGACAGCAGAGGTTCGCCTTGTACATCATCTCGAGGTCACCCTCGAAGCTAACCATGCGGCGACCCATCTCGACATTTTCCGCCCCTAAACTGATAAGTTCGTCGCGGAGGACGTCTTCAAGACCCTGGAAGGTCTTGGCCACCATCGAAAATGTATTTTCCATCAATTGTTGATTCGGGTTGCCGGCGTTGTCGGCCCGGCAACCTGGTTATATGATACAGAGTTAAAATATCAATATTAATCATTCAGGCTCCCGTGTGTGAACTGCGCGTGAGCCTGAACATCGTTGTGTCAGAAGCCGCCGAAAGTGATCTGGCTTCCCGACGGGTTCTCATCGCGCTTGGGTGTTCGGCGTTCCACCGTCAGCTCGGGGTTTTCGCCGAGCTTTCGCAGTTCCTCGCGTACACGTTGCGGGCGTGTGTAGGTAGGGGTGCGTTCGAGCAGTGCGATGACCTCATGGTCATCAAACTGCGAGGGTTTGAGCACCGTGTACTTCAGGCGTGCGGCCTCGCGCTCCTGTTCCTTGAGTTTCTCGATGCCATATACCTCGGCCAGCATCTTCTGCTCATCGCGCTGCTGCTTGGGCGAGTTAGGTTTGTCGGCCTCCTTGCTGTCCGCGTTGAAGCTGATGCGTCCGTCATCGCCGTCCTTGCCGTCACCTTCCGAGATGGTCACATCGAAGCCCGAAGCGAGCACGGTGATCTTCACCTTGTCGCCCATTGTCGGGTCGTCGCCGATACCCCACTTCACATCGATGCTTGACGGAAGTTTCGAGGTGAAGCTGGTTATCTCGGCAATCTCCTCGGCGCGGATGGGGTTCTCCGAATCCTTGGCACATATGAACTTGAACAGAAGACGTTTCGAAGTCTTTATGTCATGCTGTTTGAGCAGCGGCGAATGTAAGGCTTTCGTGAGCGCGTCGGTGATACGGTGCTCCCCTTCTCCGACTGCGGTCGATATGATGGCCGAGCCGCTGTCTTTCAGAGTAGTCCGCACGTCCTGGAAGTCGACGTTCACATAGCAGGGATACGAGATGATGTCCGAGATACTCCGGGCGGCATTGGCCAGCGTATCGTCAGCCTTGCTGAAGGCGTTGAAGAAATTGAAGTCCTTGTAGAGCTCGATGAGGTTCTCGTTGTTGATGATGAGCAGGGCGTCGACATACTTCTTCATTTCCTCGGCACCTGCGAGAGCCTTGAAAATCTTCTTCTTGCCCTCGAACATGAAGGGCACGGTCACGATGCCGATGGTCAGCATGCCGGCCTCGCGAGCCTCGCGAGCCACAACGGGCGCGGCGCCCGTGCCGGTTCCGCCTCCCATGCCGGCCGTGATGAACACCATCTCTGTCTCGTCCTGGAACAGCGCACGGATATTCTCGACGCTCGCCTCGGCGCATTGACGCCCCACCTCGGGTATGTTGCCGGCTCCGGTGCCTTTAGTAATCTCGGGTCCCAACAGTATCTGATTCGGGACGTCCGAGGTCTTGAGTGCCTGTTTGTCGGTGTTGCACACCACAAACTTCACCAGCGGTATGTTCTGCTTGTACATGTAGTTGACAGCGTTTCCGCCGCCGCCTCCCACGCCGATTACCTTTATGATGGCCGGACCCTCGTTCTCAACATCGAAGCTTGATCCGTCTGTTATGTCGCGGTCTATATCATCTATCATAGCCCTTGTCTTTTTTATCTTGGTCAGTCCGTTTTGAGCCGGACCTGATTATTCTTGAACAATGTTTTTGGTAGAGAAGTTGTCAGAAGCTCTTAGAGCAGGTCGGAGTCATCCTCCTCGGGACTCTTGAATATTTCCGACACCCGGCGTGAGATCTTGTCCCAGAACCGGGGTCCTTCCTTGCGGGTCTTCCGTTCCTCGATTTCCTCGTTGGTAAATTCGGGTTCATTCCCCTCCCCTGTCACGGGCAGGTCCTGCGCACCCGGCATCGCCAGGCACTCAGCATCCGATTCGCTGGCGCCGGAATAAAGGACGCTGGCGACCTCTAGCACCTCGGACGATGGTGATTTCGCGTCCTCGAGATGTATATATCCGGGCAATTGACCGCGGCGAACCGGCAACGAGGTCTGACGGCCCAGCAGGTCGAGCATTCCGTTCAGCTTCGAGGCACCGCCGATGCAAATCAGGCCGGCCGGCAGGTCGGTGTCCTTCATGCCCGCGTACTTGAGCTGTTCGACCACGTTGGCGACAATCTCCTCGGCGCGGGCCACAATCAGGTTGCTCACTTCCGACATGTGGATATTGCTCATGATCAGTGTCGAGGCCGTCTCGCGGGCCACGGCGTTGCCCATGGTGATTTTGATATCTTCGGCGCGTTCCTCAAGCACGTTGAGACTGGTGATGTCGCGGGTTATGTTGCGGCCTCCCATCGGCAACGTGGCGAAATATCGCAGTGTGCCGTCCTTGTAAATGGATACGGTTGTGGTTTCGGCGCCCATATCGACCAGCATGCAGCCGAGTCGTTTCTCCTCGGAGCTCAGAATGACCTGCGCAGTCGACAGAGCGGTCACCACGAGGCCGTTGATATCCAGCCCGAGTTTGTCAGCGATGGTGCGTTGCAGGTTGCGGCGCAGTTCCGGACGGCATACAATCAGGTCGAATGTGGCGTGTATCTTGTTGCCCACCACGCCCTTGGGTGAAGTGGTCTCCATCTTGCCCACTATGTATGTGCGGGGAATGGCGTCCACCACCTCGAGCGACGAGTCGATGGCCGTGGCCATGGCGCGTTCGCGCAGTTGCTGCAGAATCTGCTGGCTGATTTCGGTCTCGTCCGGCAGATTGATTTCAACCTCCGTGCGTATGCTTCGCAACGACCGGCCCGAGAGGCCGACGTAGAGGCCGGTGATGACGCGCGGAGCCACAGCGGGTTCACGCTGCAACTTGTCGAGCACACGGCCAATCCGCATCGAGGTTTCCTCAAGGTTCTGGAGGATGCCGTAGCGTACGCTCTCGACCCCCTTCTCCTGTTTGGTGGCTATGATGTCCAGGCGGCCGTCCTCGTGCATCCGGCCCACCGCCGCTATTATCTTCGAGCTGCTTATCTCAATAGCAGCAACATATCTGTCGTCGTTCATGTTGTTAACCTAACGTTGTACTCTTTTGCTCCGGCTTGGCGTTCTCCTTCTGTCGGGTGCTGTCCGGTCGGGCTGTGGCCTGTCCGGCGCCCACTCCCCCGTAGTTGTCATCATCCACGGGGAGTGTGCCTTCCTCCAGGTCTTCCTCCTCGATATATTCCTCGGCATGGTTGACCCGGGTCTTGTCGCGGCGGCTGGCCACCACCTGACCTCGGAATTTGACCGAGATGGTGTCATATTCCTCCCATCCCTTATAGGGCATCACCTGACGGTAGAACAGTGTCAGAGCTTTCTTTTTCTCATCCAGTCGGGTTGTGTCGCCGAAATTGACGACATGTCCCTTAATGCGTGGAACAAGCAGAAGGTTGTCTTTGTTTTCGGCCACCACCATGCTCACCAGTTCCGACAGCATCGGGTCGTTCTTGATATAGTTGACCAGCGGCAGCACGTCACGCGGCGGAAAATTGCGGGTGAAGCGCCCGCTGACTATTGGCACGTCGCTGTAGAACTCGGCGTTCGACACGATGTGCTTCCCTTCCTTGTTGATGTAGTACGAGTTGTCGCCGAAGAAAACCCTCATCACCGGAATGAGCGGCACAATCCTGACTATCAGCGTGCCACGCGATGATATCATGCAGTTGACGCTCTCGAAGTTGCTGTATTGAGCCAAAAACTTCTCGACATCGACTGTGCTGACCTGATGCAGCGGTGTACCCACCAACTTGTGCGGATAGGCGTGCAGCTCCTCGGTCACACCTCGTCTGATTATGGAGTCCATTGCCGGCAAGCCGTCCACCTGCACTTCGATACCGGTCAGGACATGCTCGCGTGCGGCCTTGTGGGCCCAGACGGTCATTCCCGCCGCGTATATCAGCAACAGGCTCAGGATACTCCATTTCAATATTTTATTTCCCCTTTTTGTCAATTATTCAGATTTTTGCCTGATTCTCACGGCTTCAGTATGTCGGCAATCTGCGGAAGCATCTTGTCGATATCTGCGGCCCCGAGAGTCATCAAGATTTCAAAGTTACTATTTTTTATCAGATTCAGCAAATCTTTTCGCTCACAGTAAGTTTTTTCTACACTTTTTACCTTGTCGAGGATGATATCGGTTGTGACTCCGGGTATCGGCAGTTCGCGTGCGGGGTATATCTCGGGCATAATCACCTGGTCGGCGTGCGACAGCGCCTCGGCGAACTCGTCGGCGAAGTCGCGGGTGCGTGTGTAGAGGTGCGGCTGGAATATCACGCTGATTTTCCGGCCCGGGTAGAGTTTGCGCACCGAGCGGATTGAGGCCTGCACCTCATTGGGCGAATGAGCGTAGTCGTCGATAAGCACCGCGCCGCCGTCCGTACCGTCACGCCACACCTCGAAGCGGCGTTTGGCACCCTTGAACGAAGCGAGCCCACGGCGCACTTCGTCGGGAGTGGCGCCGGCGGTGAGCGCCGCTGCGGCGGCTGCCACGGCGTTGTCGATGTTGATTTCAACCGGTACTCCCGGACTCAGATTCTCGATTCTCAGACCGTCAGGGCCTACCAACGTAAACGTCAGTTGACCGTCGCTGTAGCTGACATCCTCGGCATGCCAGTCGGCATCCTGACCGTCCGCTTTCCCGCTGTAGGTCTGTACCCGCACCCCCGGCTTGACATCGGGCTTCATCTTGAGCCCGCTGTGCATCAGCAAGGTGCCGTCCGGACGTATCAGCGAGCTGAAGATGCTGAACGCCTCCAGATAATGGGCCTCGTCGCCGTATATGTCCAGATGGTCGGGGTCGGTCGAGGTTATGACGGCTATGTAGGGCCGCAGGTGGTGGAATGAGCGGTCGTATTCGTCAGCTTCGATGACCGTGAACGGAGACTTCTCGTTGAGCACAAGGTTGGAGTCTATGTTGCGCAGAATGCCTCCGAGGAAGGCTGTGCAGCCTTGCGGAGTGTCGCGGAGGATGTTGGCGATCATAGACGAGGTCGTTGTCTTGCCGTGGCTTCCGGCCACGCATATCGCATCCGTGTCGTGGGTGATTTTACCCAACAGAGCGGCGCGTTTGATGACCTCAAATCCATTCGAGCGGAAGTAGGAGAGTATGCTGTTGCTCTCGGGCACTGCAGGCGTGTAGACGACCAACGTTTCCGACGGATTGCGGAAATCCTCGGGAATCTCGTCCACAGCGTCAGTAAATGTGAGTTTTGCGCCTTCGCGCTCCAGGTGGTCAGTCAGGTCCGAGCGGCTGCGGTCATATCCGGCCACGGCCACACCGTGACGTAGATAATACCGCACCAGATTGGCCATGCCTATTCCCCCGGCCCCGACAAAGTATATGTTCATTACTTGGATTCTAATATTTTGATGACTTCGTCAGCTATTTTCTCGTCGCTGTCGCGCAGGGCAAGGCGGCTGATTTCGGTCGACATTGATTTCAGTTTATTCTTGTCGCCCATCAGTTCGAGGACGGTGTCAGTCAGTTTCTCGCGTGCCTCGGCGTCGGTGACGAGCATAGCGGCTCCGCGCGTCGACAGCGCCATTGCATTCTTGGTCTGATGGTCCTCGGCCACATTGGGCGAGGGTACGAGCACACACGCCTTGCCCAAGAGCTCCAGCTCGCTTATGGAGCTTGCTCCGGCACGCGACACGACGAGGTCGGCTGCTGAATAGGCCGAAGCCATATCGGTGACGAATTTGGTAACGACAACGCCCTTCAGTCCCTTGGCCGCCATTGTGCCTCGGTCGCCGAAGTTCTTTCCGGTCTGCCATATCACCTGGTAGCCGTTCTCGACCAGCCGGCTCAGCCCGGCCTCCATGCTCTCATTGAGGGTGCGGGCGCCAAGCGAACCGCCGACAACGAGTAGGGTAGGACGCTGCGGGTCCAGCCCGAAGCTCTCGCGCGCTTTCTGTGGGTCGGAGGCCTTCTCGAGAAGATCCTTGCGCACCGGATTGCCGGTCATCACAATCTCAGCCTCGGGGAAGAAACGTTCCATGCCCTCATACGCCACACAGACCTTGCGGGCCTTCTTGGCCAAGAGCTTATTGGTGACACCGGCATATGAATTTTGTTCCTGGAGTAGGGTAGGGACGCCTGCCTTCTGGGCCGCTTTCAGAGTGGGCCCGGAGCAATAACCGCCCACACCGATTGCGATATCGGGCTGGAATTCGCGGACGATGCGCTTGGCCATGCCGAGACTCTTGCGGAGTTTCAGCAACACGCCGAAATTGCGCCACAGGTGTTTGCGGTCGAAGCCTGCCACGGGCAGACCCTGGATAGGGTAGCCGGCTGCGGGCACCTTCTCCATCTCCATACGGTTCTCCGCGCCGACAAACCGGATGTCGCAATCCAGGCGGCGCTTGAGCGCGTTGGCTATCGACAGGGCTGGGAAGATGTGGCCCCCCGTGCCTCCGCCGCTGATAAGTATCTTGTATTTACGTTTTTCCATTAGTCTAAATGTGTTTGAAAATTCACATCGAAAATTTCCCTCCGGTCAATTCACATTTCGCTGATCATCACCGCGTCCCCGGCGTCTGGCGTCTGCCACCTGCCACCTACACCCCCCGGGTGATATTGGCGGCTTGCATGTCGGCGGGGAGGGCTTCCTTCTCGGCGCGGATTTTCTTCTTCTCGTCGCCTGAGACGGCTGCGAAGCGGGCCACGGAGAGCATGACGCCGAGCGCCGTCGACATTACCAATACCGACGTCCCTCCCTTTGATATGAAGGGTAGCGGTTGCCCCGACACGGGGAAGACACCGGTGACAATCGCCATATGCACCAAGGCCTGGAACACTATCATCACCGCGCAGCCCATAATCAGGAACGCGGGGAAGGCGCGCGAACACTTGTAGGCTATGCGCCCGGCGCGTGCCAGGAGCAACAGGAACAGCAGCAGGATTGCCGCGCCGCCCACAAAGCCGGTGTCCTCGACGATAATCGAATAGATGTAGTCGGAGAAGGCGAGAGGCAGTCGGGCGCTTTCGCGCGAGTTGCCCGGGCCCTTGCCGACAAAGCCGCCGTTGGCCTGCGAGAACTTCGCGAATATGACCTGACGGTTTATGTCGTCAATCTTGTCATCGGGGTGTACGCCCTCTAAGAATCGCTTTATACGGCTCTTCTGCGTGCCCGTACGGTCAATCTTTGAATCGCCGCCACCCGATACGACAGCGCCGCCTCCGCTCTGAGCCAGGAACTCCTGGCGCTCCTTGACCTCGTCGAATTCGTTGCTGTTGGGGGTGACATACTTTATGCCGTACAGGGCTCCTCCGCAGACCATATAGACGCCGATGACCATGAAGAACTTGCGCCATTGGATGCCGCCTATCAGCATCATGCAGATGCTGACGGCCATAAGCAGGATGGTGTTGGTCAGACCGTTCTTCCACAGGCAGGCGCTGAACACCACCACGACCACTGCCGCCGTGATGACTCCGATGTTGGTCACGCCGCCGGGGGTCTGGTTCTTGCCTAATATGGAGGCGAGCAGACAGACCACCGAGAGCTTTACAATCTCGGCTGGCTGTATGGTCATTCCGGCCACGCGGATGGCGCGTTGTGCACCGTTATATTCCACACCCATGAAGCTGGACAGCACAAGCAGTCCGAGCGACAGTATGGCGAACGCCCAGGCGAACTTGTTGATTATGGTGTACGGGGTCTTCTGGAGCCACAGCACGATGCCGAAGCCCAACACAAGGAACATGCCGTGACGGATCAGAGGCCCGTAGACGTTGGCCCCCGACACCTCGGTGGCCGAGGCGCTGAACAGCTCGACCACGCTGATCATCAGCAGCATGATGTATATACCCCAGATGTATGGGTCGGGGCGTCCCTTCTTTTTGGCGAGAGCGGCAGTCTTGGAGTTCTCGGCGGCTTGGGCTTCGGCACGTTCGGCCTTGACAGCCTCGCGGATTTCCGCGCGTGTCAGCTCGCGACGGCCTCCCGTGGCTGTCGCATTGCCGTCGACCGTCTCCCTGATCTCAAGCTCTTCAATCATTTCATCGTTATCCATCCGTCAGTTCTATCCTATCCTTATGTTACTTATCAATTGTCTTTTTGTTCACTTGCCGGCCATCTTGCGGACCTCGGCCTTGAATTTCTCGCCACGGTCCTCGTAGCTGCTGAAGAGGTCGAAGCTCGCGCAGCAGGGCGAGAGCAGCACAGTGTCGCCGTCGGCGGCGATTTCGGCACATGCAGCCACTGCCTCCTCGATCGAGTGCGTGTCGCGTATGTCCGCCACCTTGTCGCCAAAGAAGTTCAGCAGCTTTGCGTTATCCTTGCCCATGCAGACTATGGCCTTGACGCGCTCGCGGACGAGGTCCTCGATTTCGGTGTAGTCATTGCCCTTGTCCTTGCCGCCAAGTATCAGCACCGTCGGCGCCGTCATGCTCTCCAGCGCGTACCATGTCGAGTTGACATTGGTGGCTTTCGAGTCGTTGATGTAGCGCACGCCCTTGACGGTCTCCACGTACTCCAGACGGTGCTCAACAGCCTCAAAGTCCGACAGAGCCTCGCGGATTACATCCTTCTTGATGTTCAGCAGGCTTGCGGAGAGACCGGCGGCCATGGAGTTGTACAGGTTATGCAGGCCTGGCAATGCCAGACGGTCGCGGGGGATGTCCCAGACCTCGACAGGTGTCTCGAAGTGTATGATGCCGTTTTCGACATAAGATGCCGAACCCTCTTCTTTCGATTCGGAGAAGGGGAGTTGCATGGCCTCCACCTGGATGTGGCGTATCTGCTCGGCTACAATCGGGTCATCCTTCCAGTAGATGAAATAGTCCTCGGGTCCCTGGTTCTGCAGGATGCGGAACTTGGCGGCCACGTAGTTCTCCATCTTGTAGTCGTAGCGGTCCAGATGGTCGGGTGTGATATTGGTGATAACTGCCACGGCTGCCTTGAAGTCATACATGTTCTCAAGCTGGAAGCTCGAGAGTTCGATGACGTAATAGTCGTGGTGCTCGCGGGCAACCTGGAGTGCCATGCTTTTGCCGACATTGCCGGCGAGGCCGACGTTGAGGCCCGCTTTTTTCAGTATGTGGTAGGTGAGCAGGGTGGTGGTGGTCTTGCCGTTGCTGCCCGTGATGCAGATCATTTTCGCGTCCGTGTAACGGCCTGCGAATTCAATCTCCGAGAGCACCGGCGTGCCTTTGGCAGCGAATTTCTTGACCAGGGGCGCATAGTTGGGGATTCCGGGACTCTTGACTACGAGGTCGGCGTCCAGAAGTTTCTCTTCGGTGTGACCGCCCTGCTCGTAAGGGATGCCTTCCTTCTCGAGAGTCTCGCGGTAGTGATCCTTGATCGGGCCCATATCGCTGAGGAAAACCTCCATGCCTTTAGTCTTGCCGAGAATGGCGGCGCCTACGCCGCTCTCCCCTCCGCCTAATACTACAAGTTTCTCCATCTATGTCTGTATTTGTGTGTCTATCTTATCTTTAATGTCACGAATGTAAGGGCCGCCAACAGTATGCCGACAATCCAGAACCGGGTCACAATCTTGTTCTCGGGAATCGGATTGACCGGATGGTTCCATTTGACGGAGGCTGTCGGGTCGGCTCCTTTCTGGAAATGATGGTGGAGCGGCGTCATCTTGAAGATACGTCTACCCTCTCCGAATTTCCGTTTTGTATATTTGAAATACGCCACCTGCATTATCACCGACAGGTCCTCAAGGAAGTATATAAGGCAGAGCAATGGAATCAGCAGCTCCTTGCGTATCAGAATCGCGTAGACGGCCAAGATACCGCCGATGGTGAGCGATCCGGTGTCTCCCATGAATACCTGCGCCGGGAAGGCGTTGTACCACAGGAAGCCTACCAGCGAACCGATGAAGGCCGCTGCGAACACCACCAGTTCCTCCGAGCCGGGGATGTACATAATGTTCAGGTACTTCGAATATATCACGTTGCCACCGAGATATGCCATGATAAGCAGCGCGATGCCGATTATGGCCGACGTGCCGGCGCAGAGGCCGTCAAGGCCGTCTGTGAGGTTGGCGCCGTTGCTGACGGCTGTCACGGCTATGACTACCACAACCACAAACAGAATCCAGCCTAACGTCGCGGCGGCGTTCGCATCCGGAATCCACGAGGTCAGCCACATGTAGTTGAAGTTGTTGTTCTTGACGAACGGGATGGTGGTCTGCGGCGATTTGATCTGTTCGGTCGACACGACTATCTCGCGTACCTGCTCAGGTTCATCCTGATTGACCTGACCCTCCTGGATGACCTGGCCATTCTGGGTGATGGTGGTCTGTTCGAAATTCTCGCTCATCACAATCTGCGGGGAAACCCACATAGTGATGCCAACGAGAAGGCCAAGTCCGACCTGACCGGTGACTTTGTACTTTCCTTTGAGACCGTCCTTGTTGTGATATTTCAGCTTGCGGTAGTCATCGAGAAAACCAATCGCACCCATCCAGAGCGTCGCCACAATCATGAGTATCATGTAGATGTTCTGGAGGTTGCCCATCAGCAGGCAGGGCACGAGCGTGGCGAGGATTATGATGACGCCGCCCATGGTGGGGGTGCCTTTCTTGGCCATCTGGCCTTCGAGGCCGAGATTGCGCACCACTTCGCCGATCTGCATCTTCTGCAGCCGTGCTATGATATGATGACCGAACAGCAGGGCGATCAGCAATGCTATGGCAAACGATATTCCGGCGCGGAACGTGATGTAGCTCATCAGGTTCTGGCCAGGAATATCCCACCCCTGCAGGGCGCCTGTTAACCAATAAATCATATACTGTAGTTTTTAAAGACTAAGTGTCGTTTTAAAGACTGAACTGTTCCGGAAGGCCTTGCCTTCCGGATTCTAACTCACTTGCGTGCCGCCAATTCGCGCTGCACTTCCTCGCGGTCGTCAAAGTGGTGACGCACCCCCTTGACTTCCTGATAAGGCTCATGTCCCTTGCCGGCCACCAAGATGACAGCACCCGGAGCGGCCATGCGTATAGCCGTGTTGATTGCCTCGCGGCGGTCTGTGATGCAGAGCGTGCGCGTCAGTTCGTCCGGATTGAGGCCAGCCTTCATATCGGCCACGATTGCATCGGGTTCTTCGTCGCGCGGGTTGTCGCTGGTGAGAATCAGCAGGTCGCTGCGGCATGCGGCCTCCTGGGCCATCATGGGGCGCTTGCCATGGTCGCGGTTGCCTCCTGCGCCCACCACGGTGGTGATTTGTCCGTCGTCGCCCACGACCTCGCGGATTGTGTCAAGCACGTTGACAAGTGCGTCGGGCGTATGCGCGTAGTCCACGATTGCCGTTACTCCGTCGGCCGAACGGAAAGTTTGGAATCGTCCGGCCACCGGCACGAGACGGCTCATGTTGACCGCTACCTCATCAGCCGGGAATCCGGTCAGTATAGAGGCGCCATAGACGGCGGTGAGGTTGTAGGCATTGAAGCGGCCAGTGAATCCGACTTCTATTTCCTTGCCGTTCAGTTCGAGTAGCGTGCCGTCGAGACGGGTCTCCAGCACCTTGCAACGGAAATCGGCGTCACTGCGCAGAGAGTATGTGTAGACTTTGGCCTTGGTGTTCTGCACCATATATGCCCCGGCCTTGTCGTCGGCATTGACCAACGCGAAGGCATCGGCGGGAAGCATGTCGAAGAATTTCTTCTTCGCGTTCATGTAGTTCTCGACCGTCTTGTGATAGTCCATATGGTCGCGTGTCAGGTTGGAGAAGACACCGCCCTTGAACTTCAGGCCGGCGATGCGGCTCTGGTCGGCGGCGTGGCTCGACACCTCCATGAACGCGTAGTCGCACCCGGCCTCGACCATCTCGCTGAGAAGTTCGTTGAGCGTAATGGGGTCGGGTGTGGTGTGGGTGGTTGGAATGGCACGGTCCATCACGTAGTTGCAGACTGTCGAGAGCAGTCCGGCCTTGTAGCCTTCGAGTTTGGCCATCTCGTAGAGCAGGGTGGCGGTGGTTGTCTTGCCGTTTGTTCCGGTGACACCCACGAGCTTGAGTTTGGACGAGGGGTGACCGTACCATGCCGAGGCAAGGAGTCCGAGGGCTTTGGCCGAGTCGGCCACGCGTACGTAAGTCACGCCGTTCTCGAGCACAGAGGGCATTTCTTCGCAGACTATCGCACCGACGTGGGCGCTGGCTACTACGGGGATATATTTGTGGCCGTCGGTGGTGACGCCGCGGACGGCAACGAAGAGTGAATCCTTCTCCGACTTGCGGGAGTCGCTGTGAAGGCCTATGATGTTCTTGTCGGTTTCTCCAATCACCTCAAGGGGTTGGATATCCTCCAGAAGTTTTGCTAACTTTATGGTCATATACAGTATGTTTTATGTCAGTTTCGTAGTGTGAGCGTTATGTTGTCTCCGCGGCGGTAGCGTGCTCCGGGCTGCATCGACTGGGCCACGACATGGCCGGCGCCGGTGATGCGCACGTTCACGCCGAGGGCCTCCAGTTTCCTGACGGCGGTGGGCAGTTCATATCCGCGCACGTCGGGTATGGTGCCGAGGGCAGTGGGTTCGGGTTTCTTGATGGCCCGGATGCCCTTGACACCGATCGCGTTGAAAATCTTCATTGGATTCTCGCGGTCGGAGGCGTAGAGAGTAGGCTTGGTGTCAGCACGTTCGGCTGTATAGGTCGAGGCATTGTTGAGCATGCCGCGCGAGTACATCTTGACGGCCATGTTTTTGACCACCTGGCCCGAGGTGCGGTTGGCAGAGTTTCCTCCGCCTGAGAGCACGAGCGCCATGCAGCTGTACTGCGGATTCTCATAGGGGAAGAATCCGGCGAAGGCGTAGCGGCGTTTGGCTTTGTTGTAAACGCCGTTCTCAACCGGGAAAGCAGTTCCGGTCTTGCCGGCGACGCAGACGCGGTCGTCACGCACGAGACGTGCGGTGCCGCGGTTGCCCCACACCACCTCGCGGATGCACTCGCGCACCTTGCGGGCGGTGGCGGCTGAACAGATGCTGTCGCGTATGTAGCTTATCTTGAGCACCGAGTCACGGCCGTTCTCGTCAATCAGACTCTTCACCAAGTGGGGGCGCACATATTTGCCGTCGTTGGCGATTGCATTGTAGACCGACAGGGTGAAAAGCGGCGGAAGTTCCGTGTTATATCCGTAAGCCTGGCGTGCGAGGTCGAGGTGACGGGCAGTCATGGTGATGTTGTTGCCTCGGCTGTCTTTGTCGGTCAGGCGGCGTACGCGCGGCGTGCACTCGCCGGCGATGCCTGAGCGTATCGGCTCGAAGAATCCAAGTTCCTTCATGCGGTCGTACCACTTCTCGGGATGCTGGGCATATCCGCGGAATATGACGCGTGCGATGCCGGTGTTCGACGAGGTCTCGATCACCTGGCGCATGTTCTTCATGCCGCCCCCGGCGTGGTCGCTGGTTTTCATGAACGGGCTACAGTCCACCAAGTCGCCGACATTCTTGACCAGGCCATCCTCGAAGGCAATCATCAGCGAAATCGGTTTCATTACCGAGCCCGGCTCGTAGGGGAGTACCGCACGGTTCAGCGCCTCGCCGTATGTGCCGTTGTCGAGCAGTTCGATGTTGGATATGGCTTTGATCTCGCCGGTCTTGACTTCCATCAGGATAGCTGTCCCCCACTCGGCGTTGGCATCCTCGCAGACCTTGCGGAGTTCCTCCTCAAGCATGTCCTGAAGGTCGATGTCGATAGTGGTGTGTATGTCAAATCCGCGCACGGGTGGTGTTGACACCCAGTTGGTTATGCCGTTGGTAAGAGCCACCTTCTTGGCGAGACCCGGTTTGCCGTACAGGAGCGAATCAAGGTCCTTCTCCAGGCCGGAGTATCCGTGTATCTGGCGCGTCTGCGCGTTCTCGTTGACGCGTCCGATGCTTCGGTATGCCATCTTGCCGAACGGGTATATGCGGGTGTTGCGCGTCTCCTTGTAGAGCGGATTGCGCGAGCCTTTGCCTCCCAAGTCCTTGATGAGCGGGAAGCCCTTGATGCGATCGAAGTCCTCGAGGGTCTTCTTCTGCGCGAGGCGTAAGGCGCGGGGACGCAGGCTGTCGGGTTTCTCGAATTCTTTCTTCAGCCGCGTGTGCCACGAGTATTTCTTGATGGAGTCAGCCGGCATCGAGAGCAGGTCGGCGACGCGGGGGTAGTAATAGTCGAGCGAGTCGGCCAGCGAATCGACCGAGCTCCAGGGTATCACCTTGAGTTTCTTGATGCGGTCGTGACGCAGGTCGAGCTTAATGTCGTACACCTTCAGGTTGCACGCCAAGATGTTGCCATTGTCGGCTAATATGTTGCCACGTTCGGGGGCGATTGTGTCTATCTTTGAGAGTTCCGCGCGGGCACGGTCGTTCCATGCCGCGGCCTCGACTACGGTCGTGTCGAAGAGTTTGACCATAATGACCACGCCGAACAGCACGAACAGAATCGTGATGACTCCGTACCGGAAAAGTATGTGAGCTTTGTTATTCTTCTTGGCAGCCATTATTTATTCGTCAATTATTTCATATGGTGGTTGTTCCTGAAATTCCAGGGGGAGTCCTTTTTCCTGGACCATCCGCCGCATCTCGGTTTCGCGGATCAGCGACATATAGGCGGCTTTCTCCTGCAATTTCTCACTTTCGGCCCGTGCGAGTTCAGTGTGGAGCCGCTTGATTTCAGACATTTTTGTCTTAGTCTTGTAGCGCAGGCCGATCAGGGCGATGACTGTGATCACGATGATGACCAACAGCCATGCGTTGCTCTTGAAAAACTCGACAGATATCGAGCGGCCATAGCGGAATTCGTTTACCCACGAGTATCCCGTTTTCTTTTTCTGTTTCAGGACCGCAGTGTCAACAGAGGCGTCGATTGCTGCCTGTGCGTTCTTATTTCCTCTTCCCATCCTATATTTTAGTCATGCCCCTTCGGTCATGATTATAGTCGTTGTCAGTTCTTTAAAGTCAGTTTAAATTTTCTCCGCGATTCTCAGTTTGGCCGAACGCGACCTCGGGTTACGTTCCACTTCCTCGGCCGAGGGGACGATTGGCGACCGGTTGATTGCCTTCCATGGGGTATCGACCCGGCCAAAGATGTCCTGTTCGATTTTCCCCTCGGTGTTCCCGCTGCGGATGAAGTTCTTGACCATCCTGTCCTCGATGGAGTGATATGTGATAATTGCAAGTCTGCCACCGGGTTTGAGCACTCGCAGCGACTGTTCGAGCAGTCGTTTGAGAGCGTCCATCTCGCCGTTGACCTCAATCCGCAGGGCCTGGAAGACCTGCGCCATGTCTTTCTTTTCGGCGCGAGGGTTGAGGGTAGTCCTGACCGCATCGACCAGCTGGTGGGTGGTCTCGATGGGCGCCGCCTCGCGGGCCTTGATTATGGCGTTGGCAATAATGCCGGGACGCTTTAGGTCGGTATATGCCCTGAGCAGCCGTTCGATGTCAGCCTTGTCATAGCTGTTGAGCAGGTCGGCTGCGGTGCGCTCGCCGTTGCGGTTCATGCGCATGTCGAGCGGTGCGTCCGTCCGGAACGAGAATCCTCGTTCGGCTGAGTCGAAATGGTGGAATGACACGCCGAGGTCGCCCAGGATGCCGTCCACCAGCTCCACACCGTGGTAGTGCAGGAAGTTCGAGATGTAGCGGAAGTCGGAATGTACAAATGTAAACCGCGGGTCGGCGGGTGCGTTGCGCATAGCGTCCGTGTCGCGGTCGAACCCATAGAGATGGCCGTCGGGCCCAAGATGTTCGAGGATGGCACGCGAATGGCCGCCGCCACCGAATGTGGCGTCGACGTAAATACCCTCCGGCTTGATGTTTAGGCCGGCGATGGTCTCTGTCAGCAGTGCTGGTATGTGGTACGGTTCCGGTTCCATCTCGTTGCTCTTGTGTGTCATTTACGGCGTATCCGGCACCCCCGTCGCGTCGAGAACAGTGGCACCTTCACAAATTGGACGTAAAGTTAGTGATTTTTTTGCAAACTATTTACAAACACAAACACCAAAAATGATTTTTTAACTAAAAGTTGTCTACAAGGTAGTGTGTCGGCATTCAGAGGAGTTGCTCGTAAACGGTCCGAACGTTGCGCGCGATGTCGCCGATATTGAATTTTGCGGCGTGTTCTGCCCCGGCTTCCAACAGCCTTCGGCAAGTCTCTCCCCCGCGGATAATCTCGCGGATGGCCTGGCTCATAGCGGCTGCGTCGTCGGGGTGGACATAGATGGCTCCGTCTCCTCCCGCCTCTTCGAGGCAGGATCCGGTGGCGGCCACCACAGGGCGGCGGCTCGACAACCCTTCTAATACAGGTATACCGAATCCCTCGTAACGTGAGGGATAGCAGATCACCTCAGCAGCCTGATTCACACCGGGCAGCTCGGCGAAGGGTAGACCCTCCAAGAAGTGGATGCGGTCGGCGACTCCCGTCTCGGCGGCAATACGCTGACACTCTTTCTTGTAGCCGTAATGATCGCGGCCCACTGCGACAAGGTGCAGGTCGGCGGGCAGCTCACCCAAGGCGCGTATGGTCAGCTCCAGGTTCTTGCGGCGTTCGATGGTGCCGACCTGCAGCAGGTAACGCTCGGGCAGTCCCAACCGGTGCCGTAGCTCGGCCAGTTTCGATTCGGACCATCTCTGTTTGAAACTCTCGTCACATCCCTGGTAGACCACGCTGATCTTGTCGGGGTCGGTGCCGTACAGTTCGACGATGTCGCTCTTGGTGCGCTCGCTCACGGCGATGACCCGGGTGGCGTTGCGAACGGAGCGACCGTATTTGTAGTCGTAGATGAGGCGGTCGAGCGGTTTGTAACAGTAGGGTAGACGTCTGTAGATTACATCGTGAATGGTCACTACGGATGGCACTCCCCCTTCGGCTATGTTTAGCGGCAGTTCGTTCGACAGCCCGTGATACAGGTCTACCCCATCGGCTTTGAGATTGTTTGTGATGCCAAATGTGCGCCATAGTGCCCCTTTAAATCCTTGGCCGGCCGGAAGGTTCACTGTGACGTTGGGCAGCGAAAGTATGCTGTCCATTCGGGGATTGGTTCCCCGTTTCGGGGTGTACAGCAGAAGCCGGTCGGCGGGGTATTCCTGACCGATGCCTTCAATCACGAGGCGCGAGTAGTTGCCGAGTCCGGTGTGGTTGTTGAATGCCCGTTTGGCGTCAAATCCAATTGTCATCAGTGCTTCGTGAATTTATCCGACTCTCTGTATGGGGTGTCGAGGTCGAGGAAGTTGAAGTTGTGCTGGCGCTGGTCGGAGTGAGGCGGAATGGTCATGTAGTCGCCGTATTTGCGGCTCAGATATGCATCAGGTTGCTCGACGCCCATCACGGTTTTGTCTTCGAACGGGATTGGCGTGGGAGTGCCGAGATTGCTTTTTGGCATTACCCCTTTGAGTCCGTCATCATGGTCGACCACGAGGTCGCAAGCGTCGAAGTCGTTGGCGGTCATCATGCTCCGCATCTTGTTCTGGACGCCGTCGAGTGTGAAGAACCGGCGGCACAGCAGCGGTATCCAGCACGACGGCCCGTGGCCGTGACGGTATGGGTCGCGGTATATGAAGTACAGGACTTTCTTGTAAAAGAAATATCGCGTGAAGTGCCAGCGTCGTGCCAATGCGTTGCGAGGCACGCCGTCGAGGGGAAAGACGTCGATGTAGACACCTCCTAAATACTTGAGGTGCATCCGTTCAATCAGCGTCGTCGAGGCGTCCTGAATTTTCGCAAAGGGGAGAGGGTAGTTCTTGTCGCGCTCGTAGCATATGGCCTCGTATGGCGCCGGAAGCCACTCGTCGGCGTGCTGCATGAGCAGGTCGTAGTCACGTCGGGGCATGGCGATGTCCAGGTCGTCGTCCCAGGGTATGAAACCCTTGTGGCGCACGGCTCCGAGCAGAGTGCCGGCTATGATGTAGTAGCGCAGGCCATGCTCGTGGCAGACGCGGTCGACAGCCATAAGGATATCGAGTATACGGAGCTGGAGCGGTCGGATGTCGTAGCTGGCCATATCAGTATAATTCGACTGGTATCAACGCTTTTGCCTGATTGAAGTCTTCGACGGTGTCAAGTTCGACCGAGAACAGGTCTGAAGTGTCCACGATGCCGAACGTGTGGCCCTGCGGAATAAGTCGTTCGAAGGCTCGCTCGTAGAAGACGCCGCTCTCCCCTTCGCGGACAATCATCCGCTCAAGTTCGTCGTAGAGGGCGCGGCTGTAAGCGGCTGACATGCGTTCGATGCCAATGGATTCGCCGATGGCGTCGGGTATGCTGCAGGTTTTGCTTATCTCGACCACGTTTCCCTCTGCATCGGGAATCACTTTGATTTCCTCCTCGCCCAACGGATGGTTGTTGAGAGCCAATACGGTGTCGCGGTCTGACTCGAGCAGTCGGGTCACAAGCTGCGGGTCGAACAGGATGTCACTGTCAAGCAGTATGAACTCCTCGCCGCGCACGGCCTCTCCGGCCAGCCAGAGCGAGTGGATGTTGTTGGTCGTGGCGTAGTCGGGGTTGTGGATGAATTTTACGTCGAGAGCCGGGAAGTGGGTCCTCACGTAGTCCTCAATCATAGTGTTTAGATAGCCGGTGACTATGACAATCTCGGTGATACCATTGCTGACGAGTGCATCAATGGTGCGGTGCAACAGCGGGCGCTCGCCTATCTCCAACAGGCATTTGGGCCGATGGTCGGTCAGGGGCCTAAGGCGTGAAGCTATCCCCGCGGCAAGTATCACTCCTTTCATGCTCCGGCGATGCGTTTGATGGTTTCGGCTACGAGTACGTTCTGTTCGGGGCGTCCCAATGTGATGCGCATATGCGTGTTGAGGTCGGTCTCGTTCATGAATTTAACCTTGTAGTTCTGCTCGGCGAACGCTTTCTGCAGCTGTTCTTTCAGCTCGATGGGGTATTTGATGAGGATGAAGTTTGCCACCGAGTCGTAGACTTTGAAGCCAGGCAGGTTGCCCAACTCGCGTTCGTACATACGGCGGCTCTCGTTCATCTGGCGGGCCACGTCGCGGTAGTGCGCTTCCGACTTGAGGGCGGCGATGGCTATCTCTTCCGAGAACCGGTTGTAGCCGAGATATTTGTTGCTGTATCTGATGAAGTCCTTGAGTTCCGGGCTGATGAATCCGAAGCCCATGCGCAGTCCGGGGAGTCCGAAGAACTTCGAGAGTGTGCGCGAGATGATGAGGTTCGGATATTTGTTGACCAAGTGTGAGATGTAGCTTGTGTCGTCGGTCACGAACGATGCGTAGGCTTCGTCAATCAGCATGATTGTCTCGGCCGGTATGCTTGAAAGCAATTTCTCTATCTGTTCCGGTGTCAGACCGTTGCCTGTCGGGTTGTTGGGGGATGCGAGAAGCAGCAGTCGGGGTTTCTCGGCGCGGACCATCTCGATGATCTTGTCGAGGTCGTAGTGGTAGGTGTTCTCGCCTTCGAAGAGCGGGTACTGCATGGTGGTGCCTCCCACCTCGTCGGCGATTGATTTGTAATACCACCATGAGTAGCGGGGAATAAGCATCTTCTTGTTGCCGTCCGGGCGGGTCAGGAAGTAGTGGACAGCCTGTTTCAGAATGTCCTCGCCTCCATAGCCCAATAGCACCTGCGATTCGTCAACACCGTACAGGTCCGAAAGAAAGACGGAGAGAATGCTTTTCTTTCCTTCGTCGTAGATGCGTGTGTAGAAGCACAATTTATTTATATCGAAGTTCTTGTAGGCTTCGACCACATCTGACGACGGAGCGTAGTTGAACTCGTTCCGGTCCAGAAATGTCATCTGATTATCCATGAATATAGTCTGATTGCGCGTGCGGATGCGCTTGGTTGTCTTTGGTTATTCTACTTTCCCCACTCAGTTTATAGAAATTTCTTGCAAAAATAACCAATAATAACCTCAATTCAAAATAAATTTTTCAATGTCGGCTCAATGACCGCGTAACTTCCGCTTTCGTGCCCGGCGTTTCTCAACGTGAGCATCATGTTTTCTCTTTATTTCCATGCCCAATTCGTATGTGTCCGGGCCGAGGTTCCGCAGTTCGACATAGTGTGCCAGGAATGTCCGAAATCCCGGTGTAAGATATGAGAATCGGGTCAGATTTTCAAGGGCTGTTTCCAGCGGCATCGTACCCGGCGCGTAGAACCTCATACGATTGTTGTCGATGAGGCTGAACTCGGGTTTGCCGGCGGTCAGCTTGACCCTGACATTTGTGGCGTTGAGATCTTTGTGAAGTATACCTTTGTCGTGCAGTTCGGCGGCGAACCTCGCGAAGTTGTTCCATCGGCCTGCGTCACCGTCGGAATCCTCCGAAAGATAGTCAGCTAAGTCCATGGCCTCGTCATATTCGCAGAGGTAGCCGGAATTTATCAACAAGTGCAATATATTGCGCTTCTCGGAGTAGGCGAGGGGTCTGGGAGTATTAATGCCACGTTTCCGAAGTTCAAGGCTGTGTTCGTAACTGCGGCGTGCCTTAGTGCTGAAAATTGCGTAAATCAGTTTGTTCTTGAGTGCGGATGAGAATTGTTTGTAGACAGTCTTTTGTTGCCCGATGTTGATTATGGCCACCTTGTTCCGCTTGTCATATATTAATTCGGCGGTAGGGGGAAGTCCGTCGGTGCAGGCCTCCATGGTCGACCTGAGGTCGGCATCGTTGTCATAAGTAACTATTTTAGTTTTCATCGCTGTCGGGCTTTCTGATTTGGTGTTCAGTGACTTTGGATATGAGCATAATCTGATATACCATTGAGCTGTAAGCCTTCAGTATGCCGCGACGTCCGTCTCGGATTGAGCCGTCAATGAAGAGCGAGCGCAGGAAAGCCCAGACCGGTTTGACGAGCAGTTTGACAGTGCCGTAGTGTTTACGGTCCACGCGTTTCGGAACTTCCTGGTCTGTGTACCTGTTCATTTTAGAGAATTTGTCGCTCATCCATGGGTCATCGAGATGAACAAGAAATAGTTCCTTGCGTCTGGCCGGAATCTTTGAAACCTTGTCGGTTGTTTCGGGCAGACAATGTATAATCGGCGGCCAGGTGGTGGTGGACTGGCGGAAAAAGCGTGTCTGATAGTCAGGTGAATTTGTGAAGAAATCTCCCATGAAACGGTTTCGTCTGCCGATGCGGAGGGTGTCAGTTGAACCGGAGTTAACGTGATTGTACAGATACTCGCGTAGCTCAGTAGTAACGAGTTCGTCAGCGTCCACGACGAGCACCCATTCGTTTGAAGCGGAGTGAATTGCGAAGTCTCGTGCCGGCTCGCAGATTGTGAGGTCACCTTTCGGAAAGATGACAATCTTGGCTCCGAACTCGGTGGCGATGTCGCGGGTGTGGTCTGTGCTCTCCATATCGCAGACCACAATCTCGTCAAAGTCCTTTACGGTTTCCAACACCTGGCGCAGTTGACGTTCAGCGTTATAAGTATTGATTACAACACTTATCTTCCCATCATCAGCCACCGGATGCGGCTCGGCCTTCGGCCAATTTTGTTTCTCTCCGTTCATAATAGGAATGCAATTAGTTAATTGTCACCCACGTCTGATAAACGAGGTCTCCGTCAATAAAGAGTTCGTATTTGTACGAGCCGGGGGTGTAGGTGCTACGGGTTGCGTTTCCGTACGAAGTTAGATATTGACTCCTTTCTCCTGTCTCAAAAGTAGCGGAGAATGATATAGTATAACCTGCGGGAGATTCCGGACATTTCATTACTTCTCCGTTGGGTCTCGTGATTCGCAGATTGACCGTTTTTGTTTCGGGTGAAGTCAGACCGCGGTAGGAGATATACGGTATAAGATAACGCATATTTGAGGAGTACAGAGTTTCTCCCGCAGACGATATGAGATTACCGGATTTCTCTGCGTTTGCGAATTTTGCAGCATATATCTCAAGACGGCGCGGCAAAATGTCAAAATATTTCGTGTATTGGCATTGTCCGTCGAACCAGACCTCATATCTGTGGGTCCCCGCTGTATAGCAGGAGACCGAGGCATTGCCCCATCCTTTGAGAGTCAGACAATTCGAACCCGCATCGAAAGTCACGTCCTGAGAGAAGCAGATGCCTCCATTGTTTGGCTCTGTGTTCAGTAGCGAACCGTCCGGCTTGAATATCTTGACATAGACGTGTTTGTTTTGTGGAGAGGTCAAGCCTTCGTAACAAATTGTCGGGTTCAGATAGCGCATTTCTTTGGCTATCAGGCGCTGATCGGTGGAACTGGAAATCAAGTTCCTGTTCTCATCTGTATTGTACAGATTTAATTTGTAGATTGTAAGCTTCGAATTATTCTGAGGTTGTGAGTATGAGTGCTTGCTTGTATTCGAAGTTTGTTTGGTAGCACTTTTGGATTTTTGTTTGGTCGTTGATTTGTGTTTTGGCTGTGTCTTTACTTTAGACTGAGTTTGTTTTTGTTTTCGTGTAACCTGATCCTGTGCGGAAATTGGTGAAAGGCAAAACCCGCTAAGAATGGTGGATATGATTAGAACTATGATTCTGTTCATTGGAAATGGGTATGTTGTTGAGAGACCCGGCAGTGTGAGCAGTTGCTTCTCACACTGCCGAAGGTCCTTTTACTGCTTGAGGTTCTTCATCAGGGTTTCCTGGATGCGGGTCGCGTATTTGGTCTGCATGGTCTGCATCACGTTTGCTGTCATAGTGTTATGGTTCAACACAAATTTCTGACCAGTAGGTGACTTGTAGAAGTTGACAAGGTTCTTGATGTCAGAGAGGTCTAAGAATTTGGCATATTCCTCAGTGTAATCCTGCACAAGTCCGGGCCATATGTCGTCAACCACGTCCTGCGACACTTTTTTGTAGTCGCCGATGGGCAGATTGAGAGATTTCCAGCTTTCGGCAATTGTCGATACCAGGAGTTCCTTCATGTGGGCAGCTTGCACGAGCTCGGCCACTTCTTTCTGATATTCCGGTGTGACGGTGGTCTGCGCGTTGACTGCTACAAACGAACCGATGAGGAGGGAGAGGGTTACAAATACTTTTTTCATCTAAGAAAGATTTTGATTTTGTGATTGTGAAAATTCGCCGGACGTGTCAGGTAGCCCCGACAGTGAGCCTTGCACTTGCAAAGATACAAATTTTTTTGCCGCGACACTCATTTTTTTGAGGGGGAGTACTCGCTTTTTTTAGAAAATCCAATTCTCAAAGCCTTAAATCAGCCTCAAAATCCAGATAATTCTTTGCAATTCAACAAAAAATGAAAAATTTCATAATTCGACAACCAAATTTCATTTAGAGTCTCTTCATAGCTTATACCCTTGTCGGTATCTCGGCAGGTTACATTATGTTAAATAGAATAGAGGGCCAGGTTTTTGTTGTCTCTTGCTTGTTCCGTTTTTGACTTCTTTTTATTATCTTTGTAGTTCTGTTAAGATCTTATACTTTTTAGAGTCATGATTTATTTTGATTCGGAAAATATTGCCATGCCAACCCTTGACCAGCCGACCATCCGCACCTGGATTGAGGCTGTGGCTAAGTCGCATGGTTTCGAAGTCGGTCGCCTCTCCTATCTCTTCTGTGACGACGAATCAATCCTCGCTGCCAACCGGAAGTTCTTGGGACACGACTACTACACTGACATCATAACATTCGATTACACACGTCCGGCTCGCTATGACGGCGACGTATGTATCCGCCCCGCCAAGATAGGAGGGGACATGATCATATCGCTCGACACCGTCCGCTCGAACGCTGAGGAACGAGGCTTGGAATACGACCGCGAATTGCTCCGCGTCATCATCCACGGCGTGTTGCACCTCTGCGGCATCAACGACAAAGGCCCGGGTGAACGCGAAATAATGGAAGCCAACGAAGACGAGGCGTTGGCGATGTTTTCAAGCATCTGAATCTTCCCCCTAAAACGCATACAATGAAATTCAATTTCGACGTAATAGTAGTCGGCGCCGGTCACGCCGGATGCGAGGCGGCTGTGGCTGCTGCGCGTCTCGGTGCGCAGACGTTGCTGATAACCAAAGATTTGAATCGGGTCGCGCAGATGTCGTGCAATCCCGCCGTCGGCGGTATTGCCAAAGGCCAGATAGTCCGCGAGATAGACGCTCTGGGCGGTCAGATGGGCATTGTGGCCGACGAAACGGCCATACAGTTCCGTATGCTCAACCGCTCGAAAGGCCCGGCTGTATGGTCGCCACGCGTGCAGTCCGACCGCACCAAATACATAGACAAATGGCGCCAGATCCTCGACGCCACCCCTAACCTCTACCTCTTCCAAGACACTGTGGACTCTCTCCTCATTACCGCGAGCTCTGACGCTGCCTCTCCCTCCGCTGCCTCAGCCGCTGCCTCCGCTGCCTCCTCGGCTTCTGCTACCTCAGACTGTGCCGGAAGGCATTGCCTTTCGGGCGTCCGCACCTCCCTCGGTTTCGAGTTCCAGGCCCCCCAGGTTGTCCTCACTGCCGGCACTTTCCTCAACGGCCTGATGCACTTCGGCCCCACACAAATCGAAGGTGGACGCATCTCCGAGGACGCTTCGCACGGCCTCACCGAGCAGTTGATAACCCTCGGTTTTAAGGCCGACCGAATGAAAACAGGCACCCCCGCCCGCATCGATGGCCGCACCATCGACTTCTCGCTTGCACAGCGCCAGGATGGCGATGACAACGAATTTGAGAAATTCTCCTTCCTGCCCGAAGTGAAGAGAACCCTCCCGTCCCGTCCCTGCTGGATAGTTCACACCAATCCGGAGGCACATGAAAAGATGACCTCGCACCTTGACGATTCTCCCCTTTATAACGGCCAAATCCAGAGCATCGGACCCCGTTACTGTCCGAGCATCGAGACAAAACTTGTGACCTTCGCCGACAAGGAAAGCCATCAGCTCTTCCTCGAACCCGAAGGCGAGACCACCGAAGAATATTACATCAACGGTTTTTCGAGTTCGATGCCCTGGCGCATCCAGGTCGATGCTCTGCAATGTATCCCTGCACTCCGCGACGTTCAATTCTACCGCCCGGGTTACGCGATAGAATATGACTTCTTCGACCCCACCCAGTTGACCCATGACCTGCAGACGAAGCTCGTGCCGGGCCTCTACTTTGCGGGACAGGTCAACGGTACGACCGGATACGAAGAGGCCGCCGCCCAAGGTCTGATGGCCGGCATAAATGCCGCCCGCCGTTCGGTGGGGAAGGACCCGGTTGTGCTCGGACGCGACCAGGCATACATCGGTGTTCTTATCGACGATCTCGTCACTAAAGGTGTCGACGAACCATATCGTATGTTTACCTCCCGTGCCGAATATCGTATACTGTTGCGGCAGGATGATGCCGACATGCGACTCACTCCATTAGGTCATGAGATTGGTCTTGCCACCAATGAACGTTACGAACTGATGGCCCGCAAATGCCAGCAACGGGATGAGCTGATTGACTGGAGCGCCGATTTTCTCGTTAAGATTTCTGACGAATTGAACCGCTTCTTGGAGGAAATCGGAACAGCGCGACTGACTGCATCGGTTCGCCTTATCGAACTTCTGCGCCGCCCTCAGTTGAACTTCAAAATACTTTCGGAACAGCTTCCAAAATTGCGTGCGCGTATCGAGAAGATTGAGCCGGAACGTCGCTACGAGATAGTTCAGGCGGCCGAGATTCTTATCAAATATGAAGGCTACATCAAGCGCGAGCGAGACCTTGCCGACAAGCAATCGAGACTCGAGCATGTGCACATACCTGACGGGTTCGACTTCATGGCCGTCACATCGATCTCGACCGAGGCCCGCCAGAAGTTGACCCGTATCCGACCTGCCACAGTAGGGCAGGCGTCGCGCATTCCGGGTGTCTCGCCCGCCGACATCAACGTTCTGCTCCTGCTGATAGGAAAGTAGTAAAAATAATTGTTCCACGTGGAACACGAAATCGGTTATCTTTCCCCTCCTATGTAAGTTAACACATTTATAAACCCCAAATATTAGATCCATGGAAATTGAAGAATTGAAACTCAAAATTCGCGATATTCCTGATTTTCCGTCCAAAGGAATCATCTTTCGCGACCTGACGACATTGCTCAAGGAAGGGGCTGCTTTACGCCTCATGAGCGATGAACTCGTGAAACTTTATGAAGGCAAAGGCGTGACAAAAATCGTTGGAATCGAGTCGCGCGGATTTATCGGCGGGTCAATCATGGCCTACAAGTTGGGCTGTGGTTTTGTGCCCGCGCGCAAGCCCGGCAAGCTCCCGTCGGTGACAATCAAGAAAGCCTACGCCAAGGAGTATGGTGTGGACACAATCGAGCTTCACAGCGACGCCATCAACGAGAATGATGTTGTCGTTTTGCACGACGATCTGCTCGCCACGGGCGGCACGATGCGTGCCTGCTACGACCTGGTGAAATCGATGAATCCGAAGAAAATCTACATAAACTTTGTGGTAGAGCTGACCGCACTCAATGGTCGCGCCAACCTGCCCGAGGGTTGCGAGGTGACCTCGCTGCTGAAGTATTAACAAGGCGCGTCCGCTCGATTCGGACGCGATGACTGATAGCCGGCGGGGCCGGAGGCTGGGGCCTCCGGCCCCACTTGTTGAAGCCGCAGACTTTCCCCACCCAACCAGGCACGAGGTGGCGGGATGTGAAGTTTTAACATTTCGGACGAAACTTTTAGGGGCAAAATATTGTTGTATAATAAGGCCGGAGTCCCTGAGGCTCCGTCGTTCGGGGCCGGACCCCGGCTCTTTCGGAACTGACCTTCTGTGCTATTTGCGATATGCGAATCCTTTGTCCGCTATCTGCATTTATGATCAACACATAGTCACCACAACCGTAATTATTAAAATAATTTCGATTGATTTCGTAAGATAGGGTTCGGTTCAAACCCGGTTCCGCGATTTTCGCGACTCCAGGTTATGGGCGCGAACCTTTGCGGGTCCGCGCCCTTTTCCGTCCGGACGTTTGCCTCACATGTCGCCCCACCCGGCGACTATTTTTATATTTTACCTTCACCTTTTCGCGTTATACTTTTATGGACTGTGATGATAAATTGGACGTAAGCAAAAACAGCGTCGAGTCTTTGCTCGCTGCCACCGGTCGAAAAATTGACGAAATAGGCGGCTTCGATATCGAAATAAAACCTGACCGTACCCGCGAAGATATTTTCAACAACCGTCCCGGCGAGCATCTGCGTGAGAAAATTCTCGGACTCCCTGAGGCGCCGGGCGTATATATGTATCTCGACAAGCGCGGCAAGGTGATCTATGTCGGCAAGGCGAAGCGGCTGAAGCGTCGCGTCTCAAGTTACTTCAACCGGCGTCACGATTCGACGCGCACCAATCTTCTGGTCCGAAATATCGTCGACCTCCGTTTCATTGTTGTCGCCACCGAAGAGGATGCGCTGCACCTGGAGAATGCTATGATCAAGCATTACCAGCCCCACTATAATGTCCTGCTCAAGGATGACAAATCCTATCCGTGGATTGTCGTTACAAAGGAACTTTATCCGCGCGTGTTCATGACGCGCACCAAAAATGTCGAGGGCCGGTATTACGGACCCTACAGCAATCTGCAGTCCGCCAAACTTGTCCTCGACCTGATCCGTGAAACCTATCCGCTCCGGTCGTGCCGCCATGCGCTCGACGAGCGGAACATCGCGCGAAACAAATACTCGCTCTGTCTCGACTACCATATTGGCAAGTGCGGCGGTCCGTGCCGCGCCTTGATGTCGCCCGAACAATATGGCGAGTACATCAAACGTGTGCGCCAGATTCTGAACGGGGAGACTATCGAGCTGGAGAGGATGCTTCAGGACGAAATGAACCGCCTCGCTGAGAATTGGAAATTTGAGGAGGCGCAGGCCGTCAAGGAAAAATATGAGATTGTCAGAAAATACAACGCGAAGAGCATCGTGGGGGAGACCTCGACCCCTGACGTCGATCTCTTCGCTTATGTCGAGAGCGACGACCGCGCCTATGTCAATTTCATGCACCTGCATCACGGTGCGGTGACGCAAAGCCTCAACCTCGAGTATGTACGGCACAGCAATGAGATCACCCGCGAGGAAATCCTGTCGATGGCGATTGCCGAAATCTCCAACCGTTTCGACCTCGAGTTCTCGGAGGTGTTGGTGCCTTTTGTTCCGGATGTCGAATTTGAAGGGATTCGTTTCACGATACCCCAGCGTGGCGAGAAACGCCGCGCCCTGGATGTCGGACTCAAGAACGCCACGCAGTTTATGAAGGACCGCGAGAAGCAGGCTGACCAACTGAATCCCGACCGCGCCACCGAGCGGCTTATGCAGCGAATGAAGTCCGACTTCCGCCTCAATGAGGAACCGCGTCACATAGAGTGTTTCGATAACTCGAACATCCAGGGCACGAATCCGGTGGCAAGCTGCGTGGTGTTCCGCGACGGCAAACCGGCCAAGCGCGACTACCGTCACTTCTGCATCAAGACGGTCGTGGGGGCGAACGACTTTGCCTCCATGAAGGAGGTGCTGCACCGCCGTTATACGCGCATGATGGCCGAGGGGCAACCGTTGCCTCAGATGGTGGTGGTCGATGGTGGTAAAGGACAGTTGAGCGCCGCTGTCGAAGCCTTTGACGAAATGGGTATCCGTGGCGACGTGGCGCTTGTCGGCATCGCGAAACGACTTGAGGAAATATATTTCCCGGGCGATACATTGCCCTTGTATCTTGACAAGAAATCGCCCAGTCTCCGTGTCATCCAGGCCCTGCGTGACGAGGCACACCGGTTCGGTATCACCCATCACCGCGACCGTCGTAGCAAGTCGCAGACTGTCAGCGAATTGGACGGCATCAAAGGAATCGGGCAGGCCACGGCCTCCAAGCTGATGAAGCACTTTAAAAGTCTCAGACGGATTCGCGAGGCGGAACCGTCTGAGATAGAGTCTGTTATCGGGAAAGCCAAGACTGCTGCCCTGCTTGAGGGGTTATCCAAGTCCGAGGCAGCTGCGGGCAACTGAGTCAGCTATTTCTAATCTTGCGAGGACCGGCTGATGGACGCATAGACAATAGCCGCACCCAACATCAGGACACCGATACCGAGTCCGATCAGGAATTTCACAGGAACGCATACACCGGTTATGGCGGCCGCCAAACCGAGCAGCAGGATGACATAGCCGAAGGTCCGCCCTACGGCACAAGGTTTCTTTTCCCCGGATGCTGTCGATGCTTCGGGTTGCTCTGTTGTGATGCTCTCTTCCGCTACCTCCTGCACCGCGCAATCGTCCGGGCAGACGGCGTCGACCTTCTCGGCGACGATGTCCACGATCGAGGGTTCATCTACGGATGGTTCGACGGCTTCGGCGGCAACTACTGAATCGTCCACAATTTCCTCCGAAACGCTCACTTCACCATCGGGGTAGTCTACTGACTCCGCCACCTCTTTAACGCGGTCGCGATAATAGCGTGGATTCTTCCGCTCGATTTCGCGGACCTCGGCGAGACGGCTGAATTTATGCACGGAGAAATTTGAGACGATATCCTCGCGCAAGGCTTCCACCTGGGTTTCGGTCATCTCCTCGGCGGTGGGTCCATAGACTTTGCCGTCATCCTTATCGAAGAGTTTCGGGGTTTTCTTGATAACCTCGGTGATATCCTTAAGGGACGCCGTATTATCAGACTTGGAGGACAGCATCTGGAGCAGAATGGTCCTGACCTGCGGAATATCATTAGCCTTGACAGCTTTTTCGAGAGTCTTTTTCATAGCCTTGAAGTTTTAAGAATAAAACGCCTAAAGGCGCCGAAAGGTTGTGAATATCACCCCCGCATCGGTAAGGAGGAGATCCATCACTCACACCTTCCGGATGACATCTTTTGGGTGTATTTGTAGAGTGTGATACCGAGGTGAAAGGGTAAAATTATGTCAAATGTGGGGGCCGATGGCGGTTAATTGGGGATTTTTTGTTAATTTTGTTGCTTGATATGGAGGCAATGAAAAATATCCAGGAGCATCTCCGTCCCGAACTTGACGAAATGAACAGCATTATCGTCAGTACCCTTGCTACGCCCAACCAGATGATGAACGATATTGTGACGCGTTATCTGAAGGTCAAAGGGAAGCAAATCAGGCCTATTCTTGTTATTCTCTCCGCCCGCATGTTCGGACAGGTGACCCCGGAGGTCCTGTTGGCCGGCGCCGCCCTCGAGATGCTGCATAACGCTTCGCTTATTCATGATGATGTAGTCGACGAGACTCTGCTCCGCCGCGGTGTGGACACTGTCAATGCCCGCATGGGCAACCATATCGCCGTCCTCGTCGGAGATTACTTCGTCTCAAACGCACTTTCCGCCGGCATCAAGACCGGTGACATTCGCGTCATCTCCGCCCTCTCCGCCCTTGGCAAAGAGCTTAGTCTCGGCGAGATCGACCAGATATGCAACGCACGCGAACACTCGCTCGAAGAGGTCAGCTACTTCGGTATGATACGCCAGAAGACCGCGTCGCTGTTTATGAACTGCGTGCGGATGGGTGCCGAACTTGGCGGCGCTTCCCCGGCCGACCTTGGCCGTCTGGACCGCTTTGCCGAACTCCTCGGCCTCTGCTTCCAGATCAAAGACGACATTTTTGATTATTACGACGACCCGCGCATCGGCAAACCCACAGGCAACGACCTCCGCGAAGGAAAGGTGACACTGCCGTTGCTTTACGCCCTGCGTACGGCGCCCGAATCCGAGGCGCGACCCATGCGCGACCTTCTGCTTGCCGACGAGCTCGACACGCCCACGATAAACGCGCTGATTGACTTCGCGCATCGTTACGGCGGCATAGAATACGCCTACGAGCGCATGCGGGCCATGCAGAACGAGGCCGAGGCCATACTTGATACATTCCCACCATCGGACTCCAGGAAGGCCTTCAGCGAAATTTTTGACTTCATCATAGCCCGCTGCAATTAGCATCACATCACTCCGCACGTCATCATGAAGCCGCATATGTATCCCGATGTCATAGAAGCCGGTTGCGACGAGGCCGGACGGGGTTGTCTATGCGGACCCGTAAGTTGTGCCGCCGTGATATTGCCTACTGATTTCGACGCTCCGCAACTGAACGACTCCAAGAAGCTCACCGCCGCCGTCCGCGAGCGTCTGCGCGTGCAGATAGAGGCCGAGGCTGTGGCCTGGGCCGTGGTCATGGTCAGTGCGGAAGAAATAGACCAAATAAACATCCTGAACGCTTCAATCGCAGGTATGCAGAGGGCCCTTGACGCCCTGACGGTACGCCCGCAGCATATACTCGTTGACGGCAACCGTTTCCGCCCGTATCTCGACCCGGTCCGACAGATGGACACGCCTTACCATACGGTAGTCAAAGGAGACGCGACATACATGTCAATTGCCGCCGCCTCCATATTGGCCAAGACCCATCGCGACGAACTGATGCGTGGGCTGGACGCCGAATTTCCCGAATACGGCTGGGCCAAGAATGCCGGTTACCCGACAGCCGCCCACTACCGCGCCCTGCGCGAGCACGGCCGCACGCCCCACCACCGCCGCACCTTCAACCTCAAACTCGACTGAACGGGCAGGTTATTCGGGTTTGAGCGTAACCCAGGTGTGTGAGTGGCCGGTGGCCGGAATGACCTTGCCCAACAGGTCGGCGAGGCTCAAGGCAATGCTCGACGTGTTGACGCACGGGTGACACGCGTAGACATCCACCTCGCGCAGATCCTCGTCAATTATGAGACGGACCTGCCGCCCCTTGTCATGTATCAGGCCCATCGGCGACACCGCACCCGGATGGATATGCAGCAGTTCTTCCATCTTCTCGGCCGAAGCAAACGAGAGACGCGCGCAACCGAGCTGCGACGAGAGATACTTCGTCTTGAACGGCTTGTCGGCAGGAATCATCAGCAGGTAGAAATCCGTCTGCTGTCGGTTGGTCAGGAACAGATTCTTGAACACCGGCGCGTTTATTTCCTTGCGCACCGATTCACATTCCTCCATTGTGTAGGCCTCCGGATGGGTCAAGGTGACATATTCTATACCCAAGCCGTCCAGAAAGTCGTAGACAGCCGTTTCTGCGTCTGTACGGGCTATCCCGTCGACGGGACGTCCGTTGTATTTTCCAGTTGCGAACATAAGTAAAATTTATCGGGGTGGCCGCCGTGCGGACACCCCGATTCAGTGTTATTTTTTGAACAATCTAATCAATTCTCCGATCCAGAGCACCAGCGATGTGCCGCCGATGATAATCAGCCAGTCGATGATATTGAGAGGCACCACATTGAAGAACTCGCCTCCCACCGATACAATAAGAATCTGGCCCAAGAGGATTGCCAATGCAATCAGCGTAAATCCGCTGCAACCCTTGAAGTGGAACGCCGAACGGCTTGTCTCGAAAGCTCGGGCGTTGAACATATTCCAGAACTGCAGGAAGACGAAGATGGTGAAGAAGAGCGACAGCTCATAGGGCGAGAGTGCCGTGGCAACGCCGTTGACGATATTGTCGCCGGCCGGGGCGGTCCACATCTGGCAGAGACCTGTCACATCGTGTGATTCGAGCCACCACAGCAGCACGAACAGCAGAGCGAAGAAGATGCCGCCGACACCCAATATCGACCCCCACATCGGGCGGTTGATGATGAACGCCGTACGCGAACGAGGTTTCTCGCGCATCACCGAATGGGAGGGCGGCAGCGATGCGAGAGCCATCGCGGCGAACGTGTCCATAATCAGGTTCACCCACAGCATCTGGGTGACGGTAAGCGGCGACTGCAGGCCCATGAACGCGCCGCAGAGCACAATCAGACATGCGGCCACATTGACCGTCATCTGGAACAGGATGAACCGCTGGATGTTCTGGTAGAGCGAGCGGCCCCACATCACGGCACGCCCAATCGACGCGAACGAATTGTCGACGATGGTGATATCTGACGCCTCCTTGGCTACGGAGGTTCCGTCGCCCATCGACAGGCCCACGTGGGCAGCCTTCAATGCGGGTGCGTCGTTGGTTCCATCGCCCGTTACGGCCACAACTTCATTGTTCCCCTGGAGTGCCTCCACCAGGCGTTTCTTATCCATTGGACGGGCGCGGGCGATAATCTTGAGGTCGCCGACTCTTTCCTTGAGCTGGCCGTCAGTCAGTTCGGCGAATTCAACACCTGTGATGATATTGCGGTCAGAATCCTTGTCATCGTTCCAGAGGCCGATCTGGCGACCGATCTCCTTGGCTGTACCCGGTGTGTCTCCGGTCACAATCTTGACCTTGATGCCGGCGTCCGTCACCTCCTGGACGGCCGCCGGAACATCCGAGCGCACCGGGTCGGATATGGCCACGATGCCGAGGAAGATGAGGCCGTCGGCCACCAGCTTGTTGTCGATGATCACGTCCTTGCCCTCCGGCAGTTCCTGATATGCGAACCCGAGGGTACGCATCGCCATGTTCTGATACTCGAGAAGCTGGGCGTCGATCTCGGCCTTGGTCACACCGGCTGTGTCCTTGCACATGCCGAACACGATCTCGGGCGCACCCTTGACGTAGAGGATATTCTTGCCGGTCGACGATTTCACGACTGTCGCCATGAATTTCCGTTCGGTGGTGAACGGCAGCTCGTCGACGCGCGGAGCGTTGTCACGCAGCGACTGGTAGTCCGCGCCGCGCTCGGTCAGCCAAAGCAGCAGTGCACCCTCGGTCGGATTGCCGAGCACCTGAGGTTTCTCGCCCGACATATCGAGCTGGGCCGTCGAATTGACGGCGATACCCTCGCTGAGCACCTGGTCCGAAGGATTGCCGAAGAAATTTGTCTTGTAGACCTGCATCTGGTTCTGGGTGAGTGTGCCGGTCTTGTCGGTACAGATGACAGTAGTGGCACCCATGGTCTCGCAGGCGTGCATCTTGCGCACCAGATTGTTGGTCTTGAGCATACGGCGCATCGAGTATGCCAGCGACAGCGTCACGGCCATCGGCAGACCCTCGGGCACAGCCACCACTACGAGCGTGACGGCCACCATCAGCGTCTGCAGCAGGTAACCCAGGAAGGGAAGCCAGTCGAACGGTGCGTCCCCCTGGAAATAGAGGAAAATGCGGCCAACTACAATCAGGGCGGCGATGCCATATGAAATCTTGGTGATGAGATTGCCGAGACCGTCCAACTGCTCGTTCAGCGGGGTCTTGACGGAATCGTCGATCTGGGCGGCTTCGAAAACCTTGCCGTTCTCTGTCTTGTCGCCGACGGCGAACACCTCCATCACTCCGTGGCCCTCCATCACCTTCGTGCCGCGCATCGCGTGGTCGGAGGGGAAAGTGGCCTCAGGGTCGAATTCCTCCTTGATGATGGTCTTGTGGGCCATCGGTTCGCCGGTCAGGGTCGACTCGTCGATGTTCAGCGAGACAGCCTCGAGAAGGCGTCCGTCGGCGGGTACTTCCTCGCCGGTGTTGAGAATGACGATATCGCCGACCACAACATCCTTGCGCGGCACCTGCACCGCGTTGCCGTTGCGTATCACCTGGACCGGCTCGTCATCGTTCACCTGATTGAGCAGGGCGAACTCCTTGTCGGCCTTCAGCTCGAAGATGAACGCCAGGCCCGTGGCCAACAGTATGGCGATGAAGATGCCGATCGGTTCGAAGAAGACTCCGGCACCCTCGTCGAGTCCCCAGTACTCATAGCAGGAAATGCCGATTGAAAGCACTCCGGCCACAAGCAGGATTATGATGAGAGGATCGCTGAATTTCTCAAGAAAGCGCTTCCAGAGCGGATCCTTGTCAGCCGGGGTCAGGATATTGACACCGTTTTTCTCACGGCTTTCCGCCACCTGGGCGTCGGAAAGACCTTTGTAATGATGTTTCTCAGACATATGTAAAGTTTTTGATTGTCATTTCTTGCGACCCATGAGGCGGCGCAGCATGGGTGAGATGCGGGGTACCTCCTCGAAGGTGCACACCACGCCGAGATATATGACCAGCATGATGACGCGGGTCACGTAGACCAACCACATGGCGTAGAAGCCCTCGATCCACATGCCGAACGCGTAAAGCACCAAAGCCAGCACCGTGTACATGCCTATACGGCCCATCTGATAGGGAAGCGGGTAATAGTGGCGTCCCACAAAATATGAGAACACCATGATGGCGAAATATGATGCCAAGGCGGCCCACGCCGAACCCATGTATCCGTTCGGTATGCCTATGGCCTTGACAAACCATATGCTCAACCCGAGCATCATCACAAAGCACATCACCGACATGTACATGCCCCATTGGGTGCGGTCCGTCAGCTTGTACCAGAGCGAGAGGTTGAAGAACACGCCGAAACAGAGTTCCGCGGCCATCATGATCGGCACCACCTCCAGGCCGGGCCAGTAGGCCTTCGACACGAAATGTTTCAGTATCGGCAGAAAGTACATGACGCCGAGGAATATCAGCAGACCGAACACCACGAAGAATTTCATAGCGTCGCAATATGCCTGCTTGCGGGTCTCGCCGTCCCCCTTGGCCTGGGCGAAGATGAAGGGTTCGTAGGCGTAGCGGAACGCCTGGGTGAACATCACCATCACGATTGCGATCTTGATGTTCGCTCCGTAGATACCCACCATCGAACGGGCTGCCTCCGGGTCATCCGGGAACAGGTAGGGGATTACCATCTGGCCCATGTTCTGGCTCAGCACCCCGGCCACGCCCAAGATGAGCAGCGGCCAGCTGTAGCCTAACATCTGCTTGAGGAGTTTGCCGTCGAATCTGTATTTGCGGTGGGTCAATTCAGGCGTCAGACAGAGCAGGACCACCGTCGACGATATGATGTTCGCCACGAATATCCAGCCGATGCCGAACGCGTCGCCGCCCAAGAGGGAGTAGAACCAGTTGATAGTCGACGGCGCATGGCGCTCCAGCCAAGGACACGCCAAGAGGAAAAAGAGGTTCAGACCGATATTGAGCCCGACGTTTATCAACTTTATTGAGGCGAACCTCAACGGCCTTTTCTTGAAACGGAGGTATGCGAACGGAAGATTGGCGAAGGCGTCGATAGCCACCGTCACGCCCAAGAGCCACACGTAGCCCGGATGTTTGGGCAGGAGAATCGCGTCGGCGACAGGGTGCAGCAGACATGTCAGCAGCACAATGAAGAGCAGCGAGGTCGTCCCCACTGACAGCAGCGATGTGGTGTAGACCAGTTCGGGGTTCTCCTCCTTGTTGGCATAGCGGAAGAAACCGGTCTCCATGCCGTAGTTCAGGATGACGAGGGCCACGGCGGTAAACGAATAGAGGTAACTCACGATACCATATTCCTCCGTCGGGAACAGGTAGACGTACAGGGGGACGAGGCACCAGTTCAGGAAGCGTCCCACGATGCTTGACAATCCGTAGATTGCCGTATCTTTAGCCAAGGCTTTTATTCCGGCCATTATTATGTGCTAAGTTTGAGTTATGAGTTATGAAGTTGCGTCACGGACTCGCTCAAAGATGTGTTTATTGATGTGGAATCAGTCGAACAGAGAGGGTTGTGCGGGCGCCGGCATGTCGCCGAGACGTCCGAGATGACGGTAGGCGAGTTCGGTGACCTCGCGACCGCGCGGCGTGCGTTTCAGGAAGCCTTCCTTGATGAGGAACGGTTCGTAGACCTCCTCGATTGTGCCGGGATCCTCGCCGATGGCGGTACCGATGGTTGTCAGGCCAACGGGCCCCCCCTTGAATTTGTCGATGATGGTGAGCAGAATCCTGTTGTCGATCTGGTCGAGACCGTAGCGGTCGATGTTGAGGGCCTCAAGAGCGTGCTTTGCGATGGCGAGGTCGATGTTTCCCGACCCGCGGACCATTGCGAAGTCGCGGACGCGGCGCAACAACGAATTGGCCACACGCGGTGTGCCGCGGCTGCGCAGGGCAATCTCCTTGGCCGCCGTGTCGTCAATCTCCACGCGGAGCAGGCGCGCCGAACGCTTGATTATATTACAGAGCAGGGTGTGGTCGTAATATTCGAGGTGGCATTGAATGCCGAAACGGGCGCGCAGAGGGGCAGTCAGACTGCCGCTGCGCGTCGTGGCGCCGACCAGGGTGAACGGCGCGATGGTCAGCTGGACAGACTTCGCCCCCGGGCCTTTGTCGAGCAATATGTCGATGCGGTAGTCCTCCATTGCCGAGTATAGATACTCCTCGACTACAGGATGCAGACGGTGGATCTCATCGATGAACAGCACGTCGTGCGGCTCAAGCGACATGAGGATGCCCGCCAAGTCGCCGGGTTTGTCGAGCACCGGCCCCGAGGTTGTCTTGAAACCGACTCCGAGTTCATTGGCGATTATATTCGACAATGTGGTCTTACCCAAGCCCGGAGGCCCGTGCAGCAGAGTGTGGTCGAGCGCCTCCCCGCGCATACGGGCGGCCTTGACGAACACGCTCAGGTTGTCTATGATTTTCTCCTGGCCCGTGAAGTCGCTGAAACTTAACGGACGGAGAGCCTTCTCGATGTCCTTTTCGGGGCCATCGGGACGCATCGCATTGTCGCGTATGTCATATTCCTCGCTCATAATGCAAAATTAGCTAAAATCCGTTACAAAACCAAACCTCTCACCTCTAACCTTTCACCTCTAACCTTTCACCTCTCAACTAAAAAAGCGGGAGTCGGAGCCTTACGGCCTCCGCTCCCGCAACATCAAGGTTACGAAAAGGTGATGTTCCTTTTTGTATTATTTATAACTCACCCACTGCCCCGAGGGTTTTCGGGTTCGGGTATTTTAACATAATGCGCCGTTCCGGGTGAGAATTCTACTCGGCGAGAGCCTCGAAATAGCAGTCAGCCACGACCACCCACTCCTCAAGGCTGCCCTGGGTGGTATAGCCGTCCGACTCCTTGGGAACGCCTAAATGTTCGACAGCCTTGTCTTCCGACAGGGTCACGACTACAGGGGGCACGTCAATGCCGTGGCGGTAGAATTCCTCCATGCTTACGCCGGGGGCTTCCTCCTCGATGGCGTAGAGGGTGTCCTTGTAGCGATACAGGCCGGTGACACGGACCGTGCGGCTCGTGCCCTTCTCGGGGTCGTCAACAACAATTTCGGGGATGTAATGAAAACCTGCGTCGGGGATGCTCCAGATGATGGCACCGATCTCGCGGACTTTCATATCGTCAATCATCTTCTGCTTGGCCTGGTCAAGCAGGTTTGTAGTTTCGCTCGTGCTTTTCATAACTTTAAATGTTTTGGAATCTAAAGTATGAACAAGCGGGGCGCCAGTTAGGTTCGGGCCCCCGTCGCCTACTCGCCCATCAGGCTGAGCCAGTAGTCGCGGAGGTGGTCCCAGGCGACGATGTCGCCTTCGCCGCGGATCGGCTGGATGGTGCGCCCGTTGAGCTGAATCACGGCGTAGTGACGGCCGCTCGGCCCGCGCGAGATAAGCACCACCAAGTTGGCGCCGAGGGGCGTCAGCTCCTGGATTTTCCAATAATTGTCGAGTGTCTCATAGTCGAGCTTGAGGAAATTGCAACCGGGTATCTTCAGCAGTGACAGCAACGGCAGCAAGGTTTCGGCATGTCCGAAATATCCGTTCAGCACCGGAGCCCCCTGCGGGAAGCTGAGGGCCGTCTCGGTGTCACGGATCATCTGCTTGAGCAATGGCGCAGTGGCCTTGCCGGCCGCGTCCGACAGCGGTGAGATTGAATTACGCAGATAGTGCGACAGGTTAGATGCACGCCAGCAGGCACGGTACTCCTGAACCGACATCCAGCGTGTGGTCGGCGCCGGGAGCGAGGCGGCGCGGTTGGCCTTCAGCACTTCGTACATGTCCAGTGTCAGCTCGCGGAGCTCATGGTCGGTGAGCCTGGTGCCGGTGAAGAGCCGGCTGGCCGGACCGGTCGGTACGGTGCGGCTGACAAAATCTTTATATACTTTCTTCCAGCTTCCCTTCTTGCGGAACTCCGCATAGGTCTCGTCGGCTATGAAACAGCAGAGCAGCGGGTTGAAGCGTGTGCCCTCGTCGGTCGATACGGTCATGCGGTCGTTGAGGCGGATCAGCTGGTTCGAGAACTGATACATAGTCATCACGCATCGGGGCACATATGATGCTATGCCGAACACCGGAGCCTGTTCCTCGGACAGGGGAGTCAGCATTTGGAACATCCGCTTGCCGAGCCGGCGTTCCTCCTGGATGCCGATCGGAGTGAGGTCGCCCCAGTTGTCCTTATTGGCGGCCTCCACCCTCTCCATCAGCTTGAGGAAAGCCTCGCCGGTGGCCGACAGTGTACCGGTGTTGCGTCCCTGGATCAGGGCATCCATCACCGGCTTCAGTTTATTGGGACTGGACAGATAGCGGGCGCCGTGTCTTGCCACATACGAGGCATAGACCGGTTTCAGCGTGTCCGGCAGAGTCGGAATCTGGGTGCACGCATCGAAGTCATAAGGCATCATCGAGCCGTCAAGTGCAGGGGGCAGCGGGGCATAGGTCTCAGCACCGGAGGCGCTGACCGGGATAAGTAATAGTAGAAGTGCCCGCAGCAGATATTTCAATTTTAGTGACATAGTGATTTAGTAGCGACGGTTTAGTAGCGACGGCAGGTTACTACGGTGGTGTTCGTCTTGAGCACTAAATGTTTCGAGTCGAGTTTCACGATATCGAACATTACCGGATTGGAGGGAACGCCGTAGGACAGCAGTTCCGTACTTCCCGGATTGCCGGTGAACCGAACTCCGAGCGTGGAGCCGCCCTTGTCGTATGATATCTCGCCGGTATATGTAGGTCCGGGGGTGTCAATCTGGAACAGTTCGAGATTCACGCCGTAAAACAGGTCGGTCGGATTTGTCACCGTGGTTGTGCCGTCGGGTTGAACATATTCTATAGTATCAACGCGCCAGAGCCCGTCAAGTTTACCGTTGTGCGAAGCACGGCGACATCCGGATAACGTGGCGAGTACCAGTCCGAGGAGGGCAATGAGTATGTATAATTGTTTTTTCATGACTAATAATCAATGATGTAGAATGTACGCGGCGGTTACAGGCCGAAGCTGCCGCTCTTGCTGATGGTTAACATTCCGCCGAATGAATTTCCGAGCAATTTGCCGTGGTCGCCGGCCAGCGAGAACGACGCTTCCCAGCCTTTCAGCTTGCGTGGATGATACTTCACCTCGGCCAGCCAGCTGAAGTTGCTCTTGGTGTTGTGGAAGGGTTCGGAATACGTTCCCCAGCTTGTAGTGTGCGACAACAGGACACGGTAGTCTATCTGGTCGGTCGGCGAGCCCTTGAAAGCGAAGTGGTGCGATATGACGCGTGTCGACGTGAATATCAGCCTGTGGTCGGCATTATAGATCGGCGAGGTCATCAGCGGGTTGCCGATGCCCTGGCCCCAATGCTGCCAGCCGTTGTAGATGTAATGGTTGTAATAGTCGTCGCGTCCCGACACCTGATAGTTCAGGTCGGGAGTATGGTCCCAGTAAACCGGGCCCGACTGGTCCTTCATATAGAGCAGTTCGTAGCTAAGCTCCGACACCACGGGGTTCTTCGGCAGGCGACCTTGGACGCCGTAGAGGCCATCCTTCCAGGGGTAATCGAAGAACATCATCGAATGGTCTTCGAAGAAGTGTTCGTAATATGCCTTGACCATCCAGCCGCTGGAATCCTCCCATTTCAGCGAGAACGCCCAGTTGCCGAGGTAATTTCCCTCGACGTTGAGTTGTTCGCCCATTGCGGTGTCCTCGCTGCCATGGCCCGGTATGAAGGCCTTGGCGAAAGCCTTGAGGTCGGTGGGATGCTTGTCCCAGTGTCCGCCGCCCTGGCCGTCGGGAATCCAGGTCTTGCCGCCGAATTCGGATTCGAGTGTAAGGCCGATTTCGCCTGTCAGGGGGAACTTCTCCTTATTACCGCCGCGGAACCAGATGGCGCGCGAGCAGTAGAGCGTGTTGAGCGAATAGCGTGTGTCCTTGTCGACCCAGCGGTTGATCCACCAATTGTCGTCGAACATGCCGTAAGCCACATGGCCCTTGATGGCGAACCAACCCTGACAACCCCAGAAGTCGGCGTAGTCAAATATGCCGAGACGGATCTGCGGAATGGGTCGTGCGTTCCATCCGGCGGTCAGCGCACCCGACGACAAGTCACGGTCGAGCAGTGGGTCGCTGATCTCCTTGGCGCCAATCATGGCGTCCAGACAGCGGTACTTCACCTCGGCGTAGAGTTGCTGGGGCATGAAAGTGGACTGGAGGCGGTGGGCGACGCCCAAATCGACACCGGCGCCCCATGAGAAGCGCTCCGACTCATCCATATCCTTGAAAAGGCCTGCGCGCAACCAGAAATTGTTGCGCTCGGTCGACGAAAATCCGAAGCGGTTTGCATTGAGCCACAAGGGGGTGTGTGCACCGTCCGAAAGGGTGACGCCGACCTCGGCGCGGTAGCGCAGCGAATCAGGTTTCTCGGCAAGTGCAGACGGTGATACTGCGGCCGTCGCAAAAAGCAACGCGGCCGATAGTGTCAGTTTACGAATCATCAAAATTAAGTTTTATCAACTGAAATTAACGCAAAATTACTAATAAAAGATTAAAAAACACCATATTTTTAGTTTTTTTTGATTCAGATTTGGTGGGAATAAAAATTTTTACTACTTTTGCAGTCGCAAAATGCGCCCGATGCGCAGTTGCATTTAGTGGCCCATTCGTCTATCGGTTAGGACGAGAGATTTTCATTCTCTAAAGAGCAGTTCGACTCTGCTATGGGCTACCAATCTTCGGCAATCCGTTGACGCTCGCCTTGAATGTCGGTGGAAAGCCTTTAACACAAATCGACAAAAAGAAATTTTTTAAAGATGGCAAATCATAAATCGTCATTAAAAAGAATTCGCCAGGCGGAAAAAAGAAGACTTGAGAACCGTTACTGGGCTAAGACAGCGAGAAACGCAGTGCGCAAGGTGCGCAAGATGACTGACAAGGCTGAGGCAGAAGCAGCTTACAACAAGGTTAGCAGCCTCCTCCAGAAGCTCGGTCGCAAGAACGTGATTTCAAAGAACAAGGCTGCAAACCTCTGCAGCGGTCTCGCCAAGCACATCAACAAGCTTGGATAAATAACACTGTGGTGTGAGGGGATGGCTTGAAATGTCGTCCGTATGCCTCAGCCGCAGCAGCGTAGGCCCATTCGTCTATCGGTTAGGACGAGAGATTTTCATTCTCTAAAGAGCAGTTCGACTCTGCTATGGGCTACCTCCCAAAATTGGGAATACTCCCAAATCCATCCTATCCCGGAGGCTGACTGTCAAGTCAGTCTCTAATTTTTTTATAAGTACCCGCTCAGATTAAGACCCCGTTTCATAAAAAATGTTGGCTCAGGGGTCTAAAAGCAGGTTGTTGAGTTCTTGGGCTAACCGGTCCGCCTGTATGGTGGCGTTGAATTTTTCTTCCCATTGCCGCAAGGCTTCAGCTCCCAGGCGGTCGCGATGCGTACGGTCGAACAGGTATCCGCTGATGCTCTCGGCACAGGCCTCTTTGCTGATATCGGCAGGGTAGAGGTGCCCGCACTCTTCGTTCACGAGCTCCGGTATCGAGTCCACGTCTGTTGTTATCACCGGTATGCCGTAGGACATTGCTTCGCCGATGCTCACCGGAATTCCCTCGAGTGTGCTCATCATCATAAACCAATCTATTGCACCCGAGGCATATATCCGCTGGATATCCGGATTCTCGAGACGTCCGAAAAGTTCCACCTTCAGATTGGGATGCGCCACTTTCGACACTAACGAACGGAGTTCGGGCATAAGCGGACCGTCTCCGGCTACCTTCCAGCGGATTGTCCGTTCCGGGTTTAATTCAGCGACACGGTTCAATATCTTGAATATCAACGGGGGACGTTTCCGCTCATCAACTGTCCCCACAGTCATCACCGTAACCTCATCCCTATCACCGGAACGGTCATTTCTCGACTCCGGGCTATAATCATACAATCTCCGTGACCCGAGGTGGAGAAGATTTATCTTGTCGGCGTTTTCCGGAAATTTCTTCTTGAGATAGTCGGTTCCCTTACTGCATATCACCAGTACTTTCCTGATATTGCGGAGGTGTCTGTTTCGGATTTTTGCAGAGCGGAATAACATCCATTCGTCATATATGTCCGAAGTGTGGGCGCGTGTGGCCACAGGCCATCCCTCTTTCTCTGCAAGATAAGCCATGGCGGCTGCTCCGTCGTTGAACCACAGGCTGTACAGCACCGTGTCGGCAGGGTTGCAATTGTTGCGTATGGCGATATCTCTCAGTATCTCGGATATGTTGACTGTATTGGCCGCTTGGAACATCCCCTTGAGCAACCGGCGTGGATTCTTTGTCTCGCCCGGTATCACCCTCAGAGACTGCCTGAAAAACGGTTTGGTGCAACCGTGCGCAAGTTTACGGAGGCGGCTTTGTACCGCCGGAGCATCGGCTACCGACCAGTCTACAGTAACACCCTCGGGCAAGTTTCGGTCGAATCCCAATGTTCGTCCCTTTGACTTGAGGGGTACGATGATGATATGGCCGAAATATTTCTGCAGGGCCGCGATTTCAGTGTCGACGAAGACTTTCTCTGTATAAACGTCGCTCGGATAACATGCGGTGCAATATATGAGGTTTTTCATGTTCGGTAGGATGTGGCGCTTCCGTCAGGGACGGAGGCGGTTAAGAATCTGCCGGGAGCCCCACCATATCCCGGGCAAGTGTGAGAGTGTGTTGTACACCAGAGACTTGACACCGGTTTTTGCTCCGGTTGCACGGGTGATTTCAGCGGCGCGTTTCATGCGGTCGGAATCGCCGCATCTGAAGGCCATGGCCACAATGTTGGCAACGGCGGCGTCATAGATTCCCGGGTCTTCGGGGAGCTCAAAATAAGTCTGGAGACGGCGTTTCTGCATAACGGCCCGCGCACTGTAGTCGAATCTGCGGCCGTAGTCCACCTGATGTGAAATAGACGCGTGTCCCACCGAATAGTGGAGCGTTGTGTCCGGGAGCACGGCGATACGGCCTGATACGGCCAATGCGACAAGAATCTGCAGGTCCTCGCACGCGTAATCCGCATTGATGAGTTCCTCCGGGTTCCTGCGGACGAACTGGAGAAGATTCTCCTTTCGGTACAGCGCCGAGCAGAGGTGGATCCATTCCCGGCCGGCCAGGATGTCAGATGCGGCGCGTTCCTTGTCCAGAACGCGTATGTCAACCGATCTTTTAACCCCGGGGAAGGGTCGAGGGTTTGAGCCGTCCGGGTCGCAACAGAGCCAGTTGGTGGCCACTAATGAGACTTCCGGATGTATGTCAAGATAGTCTGATTGCTTCTGCAGTTTGTCGGAGTCGACCCAGAAATCATCGCCGGCACAGTCGGCTAAGTATTCCCCGCGTGACTGCTCGATGCAATCGAAATAGTTGCGGACCACACCCAAGTTGCGTTCGCGTCCTATGTAGCGGATACGGGCGGGATAGCGCGCGGCATAGTCGCGGCATATCTCGCCCGTACGGTCGGTCGATGCGTCATCGCCGATTACAATCTCGAAGTCGCCCTCATAACGTTGCGACAATATCGAATCGAGCGTCCGCCCGATCGTCTCCTCCTGATTGTAAGTTACGACGATGATGCTTATTTGCATAGTTGAGAGCTGAGAGTTGGAGTTGAGAGTTGAAAGTTGAGAGTTTAGAGTTGGGAGTGGAGGGTTGTGAGTCGCGAGTTTAAAGTTTCAACTCTCAACTCTCAACTTTCAACTCTACTTGAATTTCTTTGCGATGGCGGCCGGGATGGCGTCCTTGTGGACGCCTACGCCGAGGGTCTTCTCCAGGAAGAAGGGCATCGAAACGTAGAGGTAACCGTCATAGATCTGGTTGGTGTCCCATGAGTTCTTGACCTTGTAGTACTTGTTGCCTTCCTGGTCGGTGGCGGTGCCTACGATCACCATGCCGTGGTCGTCGGTGGTCTCGTAGTTGTCGAAAGTCTGCTGACGGCTTTCCTGAGTCACCTGCTTCTCCTTGATGGGACCGTTGATGTCATACTTCGAGTTCTGGCGCTCCTTGTCTGAGAGCTTAACCCAGCGGCTGAGCTCGGTGTCCGTCATATCCTTCTCGTTCTTGTCATCGGGAAGCACGGCGTAACCCTTGTTCCACTTGAAGCCACCCTCCGAGACATCGGCTGCCCACATCACAGTCCAGCCCTTGTCGAGAGCGTTGTCGACAATCTGCTGCATCTCCTCCATCGGGACATTCATCGACTCGGTCCATGCCCAGTTGTCGGGAATCTCGAGAACGAAGTTTGTGTAGAAAGGATGGTGGGTGTAGCTGGTGACGTTTACGAAATTCTCAGGTTCGAGGCCCATCTCCTTTGCGAACGACTGCGGGGTGTATGTCTTGCCGTTATACTTGAACGACTCGGGAGCCGGACCGAGGTAGGCGTCCAGAATTCCGATGAATCCGGGGAGCCATGCCGACGAGAGTTTCTTGTTCTTCTGGCCGCGTTTCATCACGGCGTTGAGGTATGCATCGAGTGCCTCGGCCATCTCATAGTGCGAGTGCTTCGCCTCGCCGTAATTGAGACCCGCGTAAGCTTCCTCGGGTATTGCGCCATAGAGGCTGGTCATATTGAGGACATCGCCCCACGAACCGCCCTGTGCGAAATTGATCTGGCCGTTCATGCGCATCCGCTTCTTGGCCTTGTCGATATAGGCGTTGCGGACCACCCACATCTCCGAGAGGTCGAGTTCGGGGCCACCCTTGCGCATCACATTGTCCTCAAGGGTGGACAGGCCCGAGAAGGCCCAGCAGGTTCCGGACTTGTTCTGGTCCTTGACCGAGCCGGTCTTGTTGATTTTACCGTCGGTGAAAGTGAAACCGGTTGAATCCGGATTCTCGACAGCAGGCTCATTCATCGGAGCCTGATAGTCGGTGGCGAGGGCAGATGCCGACAGTGCGGCGCCCATGGCGAGTGTCAGTAATTTCTTCATATGCTTTTATGTTTTAGGTATTTGGTATTAGATTTTAGGTGTTGTGGCTCAGTGAAGGTCTTCAGGCAGGCTGAGGTGATCTCCCAATTTGTCCAGACATTCACGGGTGAAATAATAGCTCCTTGCTGCGAAAGGCGTGAAGGTCAGTTCTCCGAAGAATATCTTCCCGTTGATGTCGTAGAGGTCGACCCTGACAAAAGGCAATCCCTGCGACAGGGTTGCAGCAATCTTCATCATCCTGTCCAGATTCTCGGGGCGCCGGGCGAGGCTGCGGTCGGCCCATTCATCGCGCACCCAATTTCCCAGTTGATTCCATTCCGGCAGGCTGTAATACATATACAATCCTTGGAATGTTTTCATGTCGCGGCCGGAACAGCGCAGACAGTACATCGGGATTCCTCCGAAACACATGAACTTATAGTCTACCGGACTTTCGTTGTTGTCCAACGGGAGCAGCTGCTCCGCAAACAGGCGGCGTGGAATCTTCATATAGTGCGGTTCTCCGCTTCCTTTCCCGAAACCTTGTCGGAGCCAACCCTGAGCCAGGCGTCTCAATTGTTCCGTATCAGTTTCGTTTTTTCTTCTCACTATGGCGTTCTGTGCGCTTCCATGGCTGGATTTCAACGCGAATCCATCGGGCAGGGCATTGAAGTCTATTTCGGAAGCATCCTTATAGACTGCAATTTGCGGAATCAGAATGTCTCCCAAACCTTTTGCACGGACATATTCATGGACTTTTATTTTATCCGCAAGCCGGGTCCACATGCCGGTGTCGGTGTTGAATTCCATCCACATGATTTTCTCATCTAAATCGTGCGGATGTTTCAAATCAGGCCATCGCCCCTTATAAATTCTGTGAAGGACACGGGAGGTGGCCTGAGGTGTCATCAACCCATGACGGCCCAAGATTGAGCATGCCTTGCGTAGTCCACGTTTCAATATGTTCATACCGCAAATTTAAGTTAAAACGGGGAGAATTGCAATTTTTTTAGTAATTTTGCACTTTCAATCAGACCTACATCTATGTCAATCGGCTTATGCCGGTTGTATCGTTTGTATTTTTAGACAACCAATAAACATAAACAGGTATTATGGGTGGCTTTTTCGGAGCAATCTCCAAACGTCCGGTGGTTAACGATCTGTTCTACGGCACGGACTACAATTCACACCTCGGCACGAAGCGTGCCGGCATGGTGACGTTCGACCCCGAACATGGTTTCAACCGTTCAATACACAGTCTTGAACGCAATTATTTCCGCACAAAGTTCGAGGATGAACTCGACGGCTTCCGCGGCAATGCCGGCATCGGAGTCATCAGCGACACCGATCCGCAACCGATTATCGTCAACTCGCATCTCGGGCGATACGCCGTCGTGTCGGTGGCGAAGGTCAACAACGTCCGCGAGATAGCCGACGAGCTTCTGAGCCAGCGGATGCATTTCAGCGAGCTGTCGGCCAACCGTATCAACCAGACCGAGCTCGTCTCGCTCCTGGTCAACATGGGGTCTGATTTTGTCGACGGCATCAATCAGGTCTACAGTCACGTCGAGGGATCATGCTCGATGCTCATACTGACCGAGGAGGGCCTTATCGCGGCCCGTGATTACCTTGGACGCACACCGATAGTGATAGGACGCAACGCCGACGGCTACGCTCTCAGCAGCGAAACCTCGGCGTTTCCCAATCTTGGCTACGAGCGTGTGCGCGACCTCGGACCCGGCGAGATAGTCCGCGTCACCGCCGAAGGCATTGAGGTGCTTCAGGCCCCCGCCAAGCGCGAGCAGATCTGTTCTTTCCTCTGGGTCTACTATGGATTCCCGGCATCGGACTATCTCGGCATCAACGCCGAGGCTACGCGCGAGGCCTGCGGCCGCGCTCTTGGCCGCGAGGATGACACTCAGGCCGACTGGGTGTGCGGTATCCCCGACTCGGGCGTGGGTTTTGCCCTCGGATACGCCGAAGGTCACGGCATCCCCTACCGTCGCGCCGTGCTGAAATACACCCCGACATGGCCGCGCAGCTTCACGCCCAGCTCGCAGGACCGCCGCGCCCTTGTCGCCAAAATGAAACTTATCCCCAACGGGGCGTTGCTCAAGGACCGGGAGGTCGTGTTCTGCGACGACTCCATTGTGCGTGGCACACAGTTGCGCGACAACGTCTGCACTTTCTTCGAGGGGGGCGCCAAGGCTGTACATGCCCGCATCAGCTGCCCGCCGTTGGTCTACGGCTGTCCCTACATCGGATTCACCTCGTCGAAGAGCGACCTTGAGCTTATCTCGCGCCGCATCATCAAGGACTTTGAGGGCGACGAGAACGCCAACCTCGAACGGTACGCTACGACCGGCACGCCCGAATACGAGCGGATGGTGGCCGAGATAGCCCGACGGTTAGGCCTGTCGTCGCTGAAATTCTGCAAGATCGAAGACCTTGTGGCTGCGATTGGTCTGCCGAAAGACCGTATCTGCACGCACTGCTTCGACGGCACAGGCAAGTGCCCGCGCCGCTGCCACCGCGAGGATCAGGGCATTTAGGCGCCGGGTGCCAAAGGAACCTGCTGCATAACATATCCGCGAATTTTGTTCGTTTGCAAAAATTGATTATTTTTGCGAATTGGTCGGGATGTGCTCCCGCCCCTGACTCCTAATTGTCGATATATTTATAACCTGACATTCTCACTATGAACCTTAAAGACATTGTAGATTTATGTAAATCCGGTCAGGCCGCCGACGCGTATGCCGAGTCGCAGAAGCAACTCGCTGCCAATCCGGATGACCGCTATGCCCGTGTGGGCGCCGCTTACAGCATCAAGGCGCTTATGGAACAGTACGTGTCGTCGGGCGACGACGCAGCTGCCTTGTGTCTGCTCGACGAGTATGCAGCCCTTCGCCTCGAAGAAGTCGAGGAGGCTGAAATGAACAACCGTCTCATCTGGGCTGTCCGCTCTCTTATCCTCAGTTGGAAAGACAAGGTGGACTTCGCCAAGGCTGACGCTCTGTCGGAGGCTGTCCGCAACGTGGCGTTCCTCAAACCTCACCGTTATTATTCAGTATTGCTTGACACGTTCCTCAAACTCAAGGATGCGCGTGGAAACGCCTGGCCCGGTATTCCGTCGTTCGTGACGTGGTGGGGCCTGGAGAACCTCCTGCCCGAAGATTTCAATCGTGTGTTGCTGACCAACGGCCAGTCGATGCCGTCGCTTGCCGAGCGCGTTTACACCGCGACCCTCAAGGCGCTCGCCGCCGAGGTGGTCAACGGTCGTCTGCTCGACGAGGCTGAGGCTTTCTTGGGCGATCTGGAGGTCCTCGAAGAGACGCATCCTGAGTACACCAACATTCTCTACCGCAAGGCTCACCTGCTGAAGGCCATGGGCCGCACCGATGAGGCTCTCGCATGCGCCCGCGCTTTTGTGCGCAAGCGTCCCAACGAGTACTGGGCGTGGTCGGCTCTCGGCGATGTCGCCGAGTCCGAGGAGATGCGTGCTGCCTGCTACTGCCGCTCGCTGAGCTGCAGGATGGATCCGGCCTTCCAGGGCAAGGTTCGCTACAAGCTCGCCGTGTCGATGCTGAATCTCGGCGAACTCGAATTCGCCCGCCGCGAATTTGACAAGATTGTCGACCTCTACGAAAAGAGAGGCTGGCACCTGCCCGGTAATCTGGAGGAAATCCGCACGCAGGATTGGTACGTCAACACATACCCCTCCGAATCGAACCGCGGCTTCTACAATGCTCTCGCACCCCGCGCCGAGGAATACCTCAGTGCCGATGTCCCCGAGACAGCAGTGCTCATCTCCAACTTCAATCCGCAGAAGCAGACCGCCGGTTATGTCACCGCCGACCGTAAGCGCGGTTATTTCATGACCAAGAAGCTCCAGGGGCCCTTCATGAACCATCAGATATGTCTGGTACGCTTTGACGGCGAACCGGGTGGTGAGAAGGCTTCAAAGGTGCTTTCGTGCCGCCGTGTCGAGGACGCGTCGGTCTACGACGGTGTCTTCTTCCGTCAGGTGCAGGCTCCGGTGGGCTTGCGTCACGGCCAGACGTTTCAGTTTGTCGAGGACATATATGTTGATGGCAACCTGCTGCGCGGCATACCGGTGGAGACGCCGTGTGTGATTACAGCAGTGTTGTATTACAACATCAAGAAAGACTCGTGGGGCTGGCGTGCAGTCCGACTCCGCCCGGTGGAATAAACCGGCTACAGACGTCCGATATACAGGCTGCGGCGACCGGAGGGTCGCCGCAGTTCTTTTTGTCAAGATGACAAGATGACAAGATGTCAAGATGACAAAATGACAAGATGAAAAAGAAAGGGGAGGCCTCACGGTCTCCCCCTTCCGACTGTGCATGTACTTGCGTGGGTTACACTTCTACTATTTACTTGTCTTATTTTCGTGTAGCTAAGAACTAGAGTACGTGTTTGATCTTGATGTAAACCTTACCGGTCAGAGTTCCCCAGTAGTGCTTGATCTGAACAGGAATCTGCAGATAGCAGTCGTTCTGGAGAGGTGCACCCTCGTTGGTGTAAGTCAGCTCATTGGTTGTGACGTTGATGTCAGCAGTCATGTGGAGACTTGCGAGTGTGCGCGGGTTGGTGCCGTTTACATCGTCAGTTACATAGATTGCGCCTGCAGTGCCTGCGAAGGTCACAGACTCAACTCCGTAGTAGTTCCAGAGGTTCTTGGCCATGCCGCTTGTGTTGGCTACGACGTTGCCGAACGCGTCCTTCAGAGTGAACTTGTCGTTGAGGTCAACCTTCTGTGCGAACGACTGGTCGCTGAGAACGGTAGAGTTGTCGATGCCGGGGTTCTGGAGCGGTTTCACAATCTTGAGCTTGCTTGTGGCGAAGGTCTTCGAGTTGAGTGAGATGCCGTTCAGGTTGGTGAGCCAGTTGAGGTTGAGCGTCTTCTCACCTTCAACGAGGGCGATACCCGCTGCGTTGTGGGTGATGGCAACGTAGACGTTGTTGAGGCTTGATGCCTGTGCAACTGTCTTCCAGCCGCTGTATCCCGAAGGATAAGTCATTGTGGCTCCGTTGTAAGTCTGAGCGAACAGCATATCCCATTCGCCGCAGTTGAGCAGACCGGTTACGAGCGGGCTGAAGCGGCCTTCGAGGATGTTGGTGTTGTACTCAGCCTTTGCCTGTGCGTTGGCCGAACCGTAAGGAATCGGGTAGAGGAGCATCTGTTCGTTCACCCACTTGGTGGCGTCAGTCTTGCCGAGTGCCGGGTTGGCGATGTTGTTGGTGATGACGCAAGTGAATGTGATCGAAACTGACGGGTTGAGATCCTTGGGATCTGTGTAAGTCAGGGTGATTGTGTATGTAGCTGACTTGCCCTGCTCGAGCTTGCCGATCTCAGTGTTGTCGATAGTGAACGACATTACAGGAACTGAAGCGCCGGTGTTGTCGAGAGTTACGTTGTCGGTTACATTGTTCGCGAGTGACGGAACCAGTACACCGTTCTTCTTAACCTCTACTGAAGTTGCGTGGGCGCCGTAGCGTGAGTAGAAGTCCTCCTTGGAGATACCGCTGGTCGGGAACTGAGTGAGAACCTGCTTGGTCATCTCATCCCAGGTTACGTTGAACGTGTAGTTCGAGCAACCGAGGTTGGCTGTCTTGTTCGGAGTGATGGTGTAGCTGAGCGGAGTCGGGTCTTCACGGGTGATGAGAACCTTGAAGTAACGCTGGTCAACTACCTTGTTGTTCTTCTTGTCAACCAACCATACGTGGATGATGGGCTGTTTGCCGATAGCTGCCTGGTTGCCGGCTGCGAAGCCGTTTGTCGAGGGAGCGCCCGGAGTGAAGGTCGAGCCGTTGAGCTGAACGAACTCCTGCTGGTTGGCCTTGTCAGTTGAAGAAACAACGTAGGGAGCTGTGGCGATCGAATAGGAAACCTCGAAGCCGTACTTGGCGAAGTCAGCCTGCGAAACGAGCACGTGAGTGTCGGGAGCGGTGAACTCGCAACCCTGGACGAGAGTGTTGAGGTCGAGGGTCTGGTTGTACTGAACCTTGGCTGCGACAGTTGAGTTCATAGCCGACTGGTACATTGAAGTCGAGTCGTTGAAGTGAACGTTGATGCCGTTGGCGACCTTTGCGGTCTTGTGGAGCTTCGGAGTGAAGTAAACCTCGCTCAGACGGGTGTACTCGGAGTAAACGTTTGCCGAGGTCTCGTTGTCGAAGAGGTGCTGTTTTGCGATGGGCACCTTGAGCGATACGGTGTAGATCTTGTTGCCGCTGAGGTTGAGCGAAGCTGTGTTGCTCTTGCCGGCTTTGATCTTCAGGATACCGTCGGTGCTTACCTCGCCTGAAACGACGTTGATGATGTCGTTCTCAACCTCGCCTGCGCGGGTTGTGGCGATGCGTGAAACGAAAGCGAGCTTCGAAGCGTCGATGTCCTGAGTGCGAACAGAACCCGGGTTGAGGCGGTATTCAACCTCGGTCTCGTTGTTCGAGACAACATAGCTTGTGCTGCCTTCTACCCAAGCCTTCTGCTGGGCGTTCCATACGAGTGCGTTGTACTGAGCTGACTTGAACTCGATGGTCGGGATGCCTCCCACATAAAGGTCCGGCATGAGAGTCACAGAAGTCAGACGCTCGCTGATGACACCGGCGATGGTGTTGATGCCGTTGGCAACAGCCTCAGAGATCTTCTGGCTCACCTGAGAAAGTTCAGAACGGAGCTCGCCAATCTGGCTTGTGAGGGAAGAGATTGAGTTGGCATTGGCCTCCACCTGCGATACGAGACCGTTTACCTTGGTCTGAAGGGCAGTGAGGTCGTTGCGGACGCTCTCGATGCTCGACTTTGCGGCAGCCACCTCGCTTGAGAGGCCGCTGTACTGGTTCTCGAGCTCAGAGATGCGGTTCTCATAAGCCTTGAGAGCCTCGAGCTGAACGTTCACAGCCTCAAGAGCTGTGTTGAGCTCGATGATTGCATTGTTGAGAGAATCGAGGTCGATAGAACCGAGACCCTTTTCGACACCTTCGATGCGGCCCACGAGGGCGGACAGCTGGTTGTTGAGAGCCTCGATGGCCTCCTTGTTGGAGTTGATGTCACCCTTGTTGGCATCGATCTGAGCCTGGAGGGCCTGGCACTGTTTAATGATTTCGGCGAGGGCCTCTGCCTTGGCCTGGGCTGCTGCCTCCTCGGCTGCCTTGGCCATAGCCATAGCCTTCTGGGCATCAGCCTCGGCTTGGTCGCCCTTCTCGGCTGCCTCCTGTGCTGCTTTAAGCGCTGCGTCGGCTGCATCGTGAGCCGCTTGAGCCGCCTGTTTGTTGGCCTCAATAGCGGCTTGGAGCGCCTTTATTTGAGCATCCAACGAACCTGTCGTTTCGTTGATTGTGGTGATGTCGTCGTCATAGTCCTTGCACGAAGTCATTGCAATGGGCATTAAACCAAGCATCATTGAAAGCAACGAAACCTTCATTAAGGTTTTCTTCATAGGTTTTTGTTGTTAAATGGTTTAATTTATTTATTATTTAAATTTCCGTATCCGTGTGCTCGACAGGCGTTGCAGTCGGCTCGAGGATGAAGAGTAAATTATTTCGATTGAAATCCGATGTCGGTTGTTTTATGTGCTGAATTTTATTAATTTTGTACGGATGTGAACTCGCGATGCGGAGACGAATCCGGTGCCGGTCTTGTCGTGCTGGCCGGTGGTTCGCTTCTGCCTGTCGGTGGGCTGATACTGTTTGCTGTCTCTGTCATCACGTGTTCTTAGTCAAAAGTTGAAGTGTTGGATTTGTATGGTTACACAGCCCTTTCGGTGTGTGGGGGCTATGAATCGACTGCAAAGTTAATGTCTAATTCTTGAATTTCCAAACAAATTCAAGAAAAATTCAAGAAAAATTCCAGAATAAAATTGTTAGGATAGATGCAATTTACAGATAGCGAACGTGTTAAGATGGTTTTGGAGCATCTGAAAATTTCTGCAAACAGGCTCTCCAAAGAGTTGAAATTACCTACTCCGCAAGTTTTTTATGATATCAAGGCCGGAAAATGTGGCATCTCCAAAGAGCTGGCTAAGAAAATTCAAGAGAGATACTTGAATATTGACGCCGGCTGGTTGCTCACCGGTGTGGGTTCGATGACCGTACAGCATGCGGAGGCCGTGACTCAGGAGCCGGATGCGAAGGGCGACACGAGTTTAGGTCTGGTGCCGGTGGTCGATCTGGCCCTGGTGGGTTCGACCGACCTGTCGGTGACAAATTGTGAGGTCGGGAATATAGATATTTCGGCCGAGAGCGGCTATTGGATGCCTTGTGTCAATGCACATCGGGGCGATCTGGCAATCAGTCAGTACGGTGATTCGATGTCGCCGGTGATACCGGCCGGTTCGTATCTGTTGATACGTCGTGTGGACAATTGGCAGGATTATTTAGGTTATGGCAATGACTTTGTCCTGAAGTTGAATGATGGACGCCGGATAGTGAAGAAGATTTTGAGGTACGACGAGGCGCCGGGCCAGTATTTCCTGGCCCGGTCGTACAATTCGGAGGTAGCCGACGAGCGCATTCCGCGCAGCATGATAGTCGGCGTCTGGAAGATAGTGAGTGTGGTGAACAACCGCGGGTGGTGAGGCGCGCTCACCACCCGCGGTTGGGTGCCGGGCAACCGGCGCCTACAGCAACCGGATTCCGGCGGCGGCCAGGGCGCGGAGCTGGGCTTCGGGCCAGATGGAGGCTTGCACTTCGCCTATGTGGGCTTTCTGAAGTATCAGCATACAGAGCCGGCTCTGGCCGATGCCACCTCCTATCGAGCAGGGGAGTTCGCCCGTCAGCAGTGCCTTGTGGAACGGCAGCTCCGCCCGCTCCGGACAACCGCGTGCCTCCAACTGGCGACGCAATGACTCCGGACTCACGCGAATACCCATCGACGAGAGCTCGAAGGCCTGCCCCAACACGCTGTTCCAGACTACTATATCGCCATTGAGGCCAATATAGCCCTCCTCGTTCGGGGTGGACCAGTCATCGTAGTCGGGGGCGCGGCCATCATGCGGTTCGCCGTTCGACAGCTCGCCGCCTATGCCCATGATGAACACGGCGCCATGACGCCGTGCGGCGATGTTCTCGCGTTCCTTGGGCGTCAGCCCCGGAAACTCGCGCAGAAGTTCCTCCGAGTGGATGAAGGTGATTTCCTCGGGCAACGTGGGCGTGATGTGCGGAAAGCGGCGGTAAACCATACGCTCGGTCTCGCGTATGGCGGCGTATATCTTGCGGACCGTCTCCTTGAGGTATCCGAGGTTACGGTCGGCGGGGCTGATGGTTTTCTCCCAGTCCCACTGGTCGACGTATAGAGAATGTAGATTGTCGAGTTCCTCGTCGGCGCGTATGGCGTTCATGTCGGTGTAGAGGCCATATCCCGGAGCGATATCATACTCAGCGAGTTTGGCGCGTTTCCACTTGGCGAGCGAGTGGACCACCTCGGCGCGTTGGCCACCCATATCGGCGATATTGAACCCGACGGGATGTTCGACGCCGTTGAGGTCGTCGTTGAGTCCGGTACCTTCAAGAACGAAGAGGGGAGCGGTGACACGGCGCAGATTGAGGGCTTCTGAGAGTTGTTGCTGAAAGAACCGCTTGATATCGAGGATAGCGATTTCGGTAGTTTCAGGCAAGAGTTTGAGCTTATAATTTTCGGGAATAACAACAGGCATGATTTTTTTTAGAGTTTAGAGTTGAAAGTTTAGAGTTGAAAGTTGAGGGTAGAGAGTAGAGAGTTGGAAGTTGGGGTTTAGGGTTGAAAGTGTAAATAAGGAAAGGTAAAATCCTTTTGTAGGTTGCAAAAATCCACAAACTGCCGACAAAAATAATCAAAAAGATTGAGATGGCAAAATGGGCACCGGATACCGCGCAGTTTGTTGCGGGCTGGTTGGGTGTGGAAAGCCTGCGGCTTTCTCCCAACTGCGTAGCACCCGGCGGCCGGCAGCCAACCTTTAGGTTGCGGCGGGTGTTTTGACTGTATATATCAAGGTTATGAAAAACAACACCCTGTCTCCGTCCCAGCTGCCGCAGCTGTCCAAGCCGCCTGTGCATTATGGTGTCTTTGTGGCGTTTATCGCTATCATCGGTGCGTTCAGTTCGTTGGTCAATGACATGTACCTGCCCACCATGCCGGCCATGATGCGTGAGTTCCACACCACCACCTCCATGACGCAGATGGGTATCTCGATGGCTATGGCCGGCATGGGTCTCGGCTCCCTCGTCTGGGGGTCGACCAGCGACCGCTATGGCCGCAAACCGATTCTGATTATCTCGCTGCTGATTTTCGTTGTGGCCACCGGCGTCTCCCTGCTGTCCCGCTCGATTGGCTTTTTTGTGGCCTGCCGCTTCTTCCAGGGCATCGGAGCCGGTGGCGCGATGGTTCTCTCCACCTCGATACCTGCGGACGTCTACATGGGGCGCCAGCTCGCCAAACTGATGGCCGTGGTCGGGGCGGTCAACGGTGTTGCACCGGCGCTTGCGCCCGTTGTGGGTGGCTTTATGGCTCGCTCGTGCGGATGGCGCGGCATCTTCATCGTCCTACTCGCCATCGGTGTCATCATGACCTTCTGGACATGCCGCTACCACGAGACGCTGCCGCCGTCGCGGCGCATTCAGACCCGAGGCATCGAATCGCTCGCCAAAAGCTACAAAGCGGTCATATCCGACCGCCGCTTCATGCTCTACGTCATAATCAAGGCCGTAGGCATCGGGTTGCTTTACGCTTACATCTCATCTGCGCCCTTTATCATCCAGGACCACTACGGATTCAGTGACTCCCAGTTCGGCATGATATTCGGCGGCAACGCTCTGGTTATGGGTGCAGGGTCGATACTTGTCCTGCGGTTCCGCGTGCTCAAGCAGGGCATGGTGGTGGGTTGTGTCGGCATGTTCATCTTGGCCGTGGCCGACGCTGTGGTGCTCTGGACAGAGGGTTCCTTCCTCTGGTACGAGCTCTTCGCCGCACCGATGCTCGGGTTCAGCGGCATGATATTCGCGAGTGCCAACACCCTCTCAATGGACGTAGAGCACAGCCGCGCCGGAACAGCGTCAGCTGTGCTCAGCATCGTCAAATATGTCTTTGCGGCGGTTGTCTCGCCGTTGGTTGGTTTGGGCAACATAATGCACAGTACGGCGTTGACCTTCGTCATCGTCACCACGCTTGCCTTGGTCCTTTCGGTCTTTGCCTACCGGCTCAAACCCCTCCCGGACATAATCCGGAAATGAATTTAGAATTTAGAATTAGCTACGCAGTTTTTCAATGTCTTCTAAATTCTAAATTCAAAATCCAAAATTCTGTAGCGGACGTTGCCTTGCGCTTCGCGCAGGCGGGCGAGCTGGGCGAGCGCGTCGGTGGCCTCCGACACGCCGGCCTTCTCGGCCTCGCGGAATCCCTGCTCGGCCGCACCTGACAGTGATGTCGATTGTAAGTTGGTGGTTGGAAGGCACTCCACAGCCTGCGAGCAAAGCTCGCTTTTGCCGGAGCGTGCGAGCAAAGCTCGCGCTTCCCGGGGGAGCGGCCTAAAAAAAGAGATGAGCTGATTTCAGTATGTCCCTCCGGAGGCTCTGGACTGCCTGATATGAGGACTGCAAAAATCAACTCACCTCGGGTCGGATATATATCGCGTCGACTTGACGCTATACAATCGCACCGGGAAGAGCGTCTCTGCCTGTCATCATATCCTTGAAATTGTCCAGATTTCCCGGAATGACTTGCTGATTCGCTTTCTTGTTATGTCTGTATCGGTTTATGTCTGTATCGGTCGTGCGCTACGACCGATGAATTGCAAAATTAAGAAAATTTTTGAAAAGACGCATTATAGTGAGTTGATTTTTGTCGTCCGAAGTCACGGCTTTTCCAAACCACCCACAAATTAGGTGCCGGGCACCGGGCACCTATTACCTTGACGGATAGAACATGCGACCGGCGGTGCCCAACCACTTGTTGAGGGCGCCGGCAGTCCGCGTGGGCCGTCAGCTCCTCCATGATGCGGCCGATGAGATAGATGTCGGTGTAAGCGTTGGTGGTGCCGTTCTCCTGTTCGGGGGCGCGGTATTCGAGCGTGAAACCGCTTGTGGAGTCATCGGCGGAGCAGTAGGCGCATCCGAAGTCGATGACCTTGACGGCGTTGCCGACGCGGGTAATCATCACGTTCTCAGGTTTTAGGTCGAGGTGCAGCACGCCCTGGGTGTGCATCGCGGTTGTGCAGACGCGGGTCGTCGCTGTCGAGCATGTCGCGGAGTGAGATGCCGTCGATATATTCTTCGTACACGGCGTCATCCTTGATCATCAGGTACCGGACTATGCCGGGATGATCAAGATTGTAGCCGATTTCGAATTCCTTCCGTAGCGCGGCCCGTGAGATGTAGTCGCCGTCGGGAGGCACACTCTTGACGAAATGTAGCCGCCCGTAGATGCGGGTTCTCCGGAACCTGTATCTTCCTCCGGGCCTGCCTTCGATGGGTGCTGATTCAAGTGGAGAACTGCCTGGGTCGTTGAGATTGAAACCGCTGCTCATGGTGAAGTACAAAGGTTGGTTATGGTTCGCTTATTATGACGCGGGTGAGGCCACCGATGGTACCGGCGGTGAAGGTGCCGAGATTCTGGCCGTCGCGTATGACGTTTGTGGCGAAGAGAGGGTAGCCCTCGGATATTTCCGAGAGGTGCAGGATGTCGTCTGCCTGCAGCTTGGAGTTTGTGGAGCTGACCACCAGGCACCGTCCTTGCCCGGCGTGGCGGACCTGTATCGTTCGGTCGGAATCCCATTCGATGGTCAGTCCGGTCTCGACCGGCAACTCGCTGATGCGGACGAAAGGATGGTCGGCGTTGAAGTCCGACGAACCCTGGCTGATATAATCGCCCAAGGCTTGCCAGGAACTGTGGCCCAAGTATCTGGCGATTACGTCGAGTGTGGCCGGACGGGGAGCGCCGTCATAGGGGAGGACGCCGATAAGGCGTTTGATGGTATTGACGGAGATATACTCTCTGGTCTGCGACTGGATGTCGTTGCACAGAAAACCGGCGCCGGCGGCCGAGAGGATGTCGCAGCCGGCTTTCTGCTGTAGAAGCTCGAGTATATACGCTGGGAGCATAAGCGGTGGATGAAAATTAAGTAAGCGTCAGTTTTATGAAACGGGGTCTAAGAGAGTTTTAGACAAAATTAGTAATAATTTCATACACGGCAAAATAAGGAGAGATAAAAAGTCAGTTCACGTGGAAACGCAGGCGATTGCCGCCGGCGGGGCCGCTTGAGTCAAATTGTCCAGATTTGCGGAGGTGCTCCGCCGGCGGCACGCATTTCCAGGTGGACTGACTTATGCAAAAGTAGGAATAAAAAGCATCATATGCAAGCCCGGCCCCCCCATTTGGACACTTTGGACACCCAGGATTCCCTTCCGCCCCCCTGCTGTCCGCCCCTCCGTCTCGCCCTTGGCCTCCGTTTCGCACCCCTCCGTCGGCTGCGGGGCCGTCCCTTGTGCGCGGAGCTTTTGTTCCCGCTTGCGAGCCCGGGCTCGCAAACCCCATCCCCCGTCCCCCGAAACAAAAATTTTAAACCAAAAAAGTTGCGCCAATACCAAAATTTTCCTATATTTACAACGTGGATGCAACCCCGATGTGCCCAAACATCCGGCGTTGCGTAGGCTAAGGTGCTGCAATCTAACATCTTGCCGCTCCACAACTACATAAATAGAAAAGCGTTTAAGCACGTCACTGTCGCGAATCTGGACAATTCGACTCAAGTTGACAAGCGATTTGGACGCTCTTCTCGGTCGTAGCCTTATGTGCCGGCCGATGCTGTCAGCGACCGCCGCAGGGGGAATACCCCAGTCGCGCGCCCCGGATGCCATCGGTGTCGGAGTCACATATACGTCAGAGAGTGAGTTGACATTTTCGTAGTTACTTGAGAGGCAGTCCAGAGCCTGCGGCAGAAACTACTGAAGGTGGCTCACTCTTTTTTATTTATTCACTGTCTCAACCACTGACTTTCAATTGGATATAACCACTGACTATCAATTGGATGATTTGGATGACAGGTTTGCATCCAAATCGGGCTAAATTTGTATCGGAAGGCCGATTGAAAAACAATCAGCCGGACTCTAAATCTAACGGATAACATTATGGAAATGAAAACGAAAATTATCGCTTCTCTCACCGCTCTGTCGGTGATCGGCATGGGCTTCTCGGCCTGCGGCAAAGGTGGCGCAGGTAAGTCGGCTGGCGCCGACGGGGAAAGCCTCGGCGACCTCAAGGCCCTCAATATCAAGGGCCCCGCAAAGTCCGCCCAAGGCGTCCCCGCCGCCGGTAGACACTCCGTCGGCAGGCCCAAAAAGTCCTCGTCGGCTCCGGGTGGCTACGCGCGGCGGGTGGGGGTGTAACAATTCGAATTACATAGATATAAAAATAAGTTAACAATGAAAAGATTTATCCCTATTCTCGGTTTGTGCGCTCTGATGGCATGCGGCTCCAATACCGGGAAAAACCAGGATTCCACCAGTGTTGATTCTGCGGCGGCTGCTGAGTTGGCCGCTGAGCAGGCTGCCGAACAGGCAAGGCTCGACAGTATTGAGAAGGTGAAGGCAGATTCAATTGCAGAGGTTGAGAAGGCTCTGAAAGTTGATGAGGAGCAGAAGGCTTTCATCGACAGTTTCTACACTCCCACAAGTAGCATCAATGAAGCAAAATGCCGGAAATTCGGCACAAAGAAACTGATGCGCCAGTTAGCGGCTGACTATGAATATGACGATGAAGGTTATGCCTATTGGAATCTCGCCTATCCTTGCTGTCAGGAAAGTGGCCCAATAAAATATTTAGGCGCTACTAAAAAAGGCGACAACCAATGGCAAGTGAAACTCCGCGACCCGCAGGGATGCGGCAGATCTTCCACCATCAACATCTACCTGGCAGAAGAAGGCGGTACTTGGAAAATCGACAAATATCAGAACGTCAATTAACCCGATATCCGTCCCATTCAGCCAGTCCAAAACTGAACAACGCCGCGTAGCACCCGGCACCCGTTACCCGGCACCTAATAAAATCCAATAACACAAAAAAATATGAAGTATTATCAGAAATTGATTCCGGCTGCGATGATGTTGGGCATCATCGTCACCGCCTGTGGCGGCGGTTCGAAGCCTGACACCGAGGCGCTCGACCTCGGCCAGAAGGTGGCCCGTTTCGCATCGCAAAACCAACTGGACTCGTTGGCCGCCATATATCCCGCCGCGAAGGACTGCGATTCGCTGAGCCTCAGCTATACACCCGATAGCATTAAGGTCGAAGCCACGGGTACAGCCGATGAATACAAGGTTGTGTTCAACCCAGAAGCTTACATCATGGTCAACGTCCCGAAAGAAGGTACGCCGACAGTGACGGCCACCTACGGCCTCTTTGCCTATCCTGCAGCCGAGAAAGAATTTGCCCTGAAGACAGGCCTCATCACCGCCGACATGAACGACGTCGAGACCGCCGCCCGCATGAAAGAACTCCCGGCTCTGAAACAAGCCATCTACGACGCCTACGTATCCAGCAACAAAACCGCCCTCAAAGTCGGAAAGTTAGTAGTAACGGAAGAAAGTTCTGGCCCAACTTGGTGGCCCGAAGGTGGCGCAGGATATTACCCTATCAGCAACGCCACAGATCATGAAATAAAAGCATCTGAATATTCCATTATTCTAAAGGAGACAAATATGCGAGGTTTAGATACTCCTACTTCGTATACAACCAAGAAAGGCGGTGACATTCCCGCAGGTGGTATGTACAAGTTTAACCTTGAGTTGATACCAAGCGTAGACACAGAAGTTTCAGTCAAGATGAACACCCTCTCCGAGGCCGACTACTTCGCCTCCTACACCCCGACCGGCGACGAATACGAGAAATACCTCGCCAAGAAATAAAAATGAATAGGGGACAGGGACGTGTTCACTTTTTTAAAACGGTCTTTCCAAGCAACCCCTCCGAGCGAGGAGCCGGATAATTAGCGCGCGGCACGGCACTATTTGGTGCGTGCCGCGCGTTATCTATAGACGAAATATTTTCAGCGATAAGAAATGAGAAACTTTGCAGCGATAGATTTTGAAACGGCTAACGGCCGTCGGTGCAGTGTGTGCAGCGTCGGTATAGTCATAGTCCGCGAGGGCGAGATTGTCGACCGTTTTTACAGCCTGATCAAGCCCACACCCAACTACTACACCTATTGGACAACCGAGATTCACGGCCTGACCCGGACCGACACCGACGATGCCCCGACCTTTCCGGAGGTATGGGCGCAGGTAGAAGAAAAAATTGAGGGACTACCGTTGGTAGCCCACAACCGCCCGTTTGATGAAACGTGTCTGAAGTCCGTATTTGCGGAATACGGCATGGAATATCCCGGTTACGAATTCCACTGCACCCTTGCGGCCTCGCGCCGCAAGCTCAAGTTGCGCAGCCACCGGCTGCACCTCGTGGCCGCCGCCTGCGGCTACGACCTCCGCGACCATCACCACGCCCTCGCCGACGCCGAAGCCTGCGCCGCCATCGCCCTCCAACTCCTCTAAGACGAATAAGATTGTTGATGTGCTGAAAATTCCACGGGAATGGAAACCTGACCGCAGGTGGTCTGTGCACCGCGGGATACCCGTGGGTTGGCTCCCTCAGCGGCCACTCCGAAGGGAGCCGGGCTTTCGCCCGCTACCGCGACATTGACGAAGATATGAAGAAGGAACTTGTCGGGTTGCTCGACTGATATATGGGCCTTAATAATAGCAGTTTGAATAAAATTTTGTAAATTCGCAGTATGAAACCAATTATAAATCTCTCTCAGGATAAGGAATATCGCGTTTGGGTAAAGGAACTCAAACAGCGATACCTGTCCGCACGTCTGAAAGCATCCATCGATGCCAACCGCACATTGTTGGAATACTATTGGAGTCTGGGGCGTGACATAGCAGATAAACAGTATACCAATACATACGGCTCTGGCTTTTATAAGAATCTGAGCCGAGATTTGAGATTGGAGATGCCCGGTGAAAAGGGATTCTCGGAAACAAATCTCAAGTACATGTATTACTTTTATAGTCTTTATTCTCAGTTGATTGAAAATCGTCCGCAGCGTGTGGACGATTTTGTGGACAAGAATCATCCGCAATGTGCGGACGATTTCATGATTGAAATATGCTCTATCCCCTGGGATCATCAAAGAAGAATTATAGACAAATGTAAGGGTGATGTTCATAAGGCATTATTTTTTGTCCGTAAAGTCATTCAGAATAGCTGGGGACGTAATGTGTTGCTCAACTTCCTTGATACAGATTTGTATGAACGAGAGGGGAAAGCCATTACCAATTTTGGCAAGACTCTTCCGGCATTGCAGAGCGACCTTGCGCAGCAGGTTACTAAAGACCCATATGTGTTCAACTTCTTCTCAATGACTGAGGCTTACAATGAAAAAGAACTGGAGGATGCGCTTGTTGCCAACGTCACGAAATTCCTTGTTGAACTTGGAACCGGCTTTGCTTTCATGGGAAGACAATACCGTCTGCAAGTCGGAGAAAAGGAAATCTTCATTGATTTGCTCTTTTACAATACACGGATACATGCCTATTGCTGTATCGAGTTGAAGACCGGTTCATTCAATGCCTCACACCTCGGACAATTAGGCCTATATGTCACGGCCGTCAACCATCAACTCAAAACAGAGCAAGATAATCCGACTATTGGCTTGCTGATTTGTAAGGACAAAGACAATATTGAGGCTCAGTATTCACTGGAAGCATACAACCTACCTCTTGGAATATCGCAATATGAGCTTTCCAAGTTGATTCCTGCCGAGATAAAAAGTACGCTACCGTCTATCGAGGAGATAGAATCATCATTGGAGCAGCTTTCGGAAAACGAAGACGAATTTAAGTAATTTCTGATTCGCAGTTGTCGCTTGAATCGGAAGGGGTTTTAATGTGGTTAAGGAAAAAGTGATGGACTTCAATTCCAATAAGGGAGCAGAGGAGGCTTTGCAATCTCTTAAAGGCTCACGAAAGAATGTCTATAGGTTTATAATCAGCGGAATGTCTATCGAATGCTTATCTGATGGGGCACTTCGTTATGAGTGGGTATATGATGCGAAAGGGCGTTTGATTGATAATTCGCAAGCCTCAATGTATCATCATGACCGGGGAAAATTCTACGGTCGCCCGGCTGATAAAATACGCTTCAAGCCCGGAGATCTGGTGGAGTGGTTTGACGGAGACGATACGGTTACTCTTGGCGTGGTCGTCGGGGTGCCTCCCACCATCGATTATTGCTGGGAAAGGATGAAACGTGTGTTTGAGGATAAAAACTTTGCGAATGTACTAAACAAAGAGGAGGTGTACATTTATGATTTCACCGATGACAGTTATACTGTGGTTGACACGCCGGATTATATGGCAAGCCAAGAACATGTGTCGGCGCATTATATAGCCTTTCCCTCAATTCCTGTGCCGCAAGAGTTGAGGGAAAGGCATAAGAAAGTTTACAGGGATTATTTATCAACTCCTACCCTATAAGATTCGAGAGCTTCTTCAAGAGCTGACTTTCAGCAGATTTACTCATTTTTATGCTATGAAAATGTCGAGCACTATCCTTTGGCTCACCTCTCCGATTGTTAATGTTATTTAATAAATCGGGGAGATTTTTTATATTTCATTAAGATTTTGTAGTTTTGTGATTGGAAAAATGCCATGAATTACTCTGGCATACTTACCTTAATGTCTTATTAATTAATTCTACATTTTCTTATGATGT